>Ga0364894_10072_pt1 | contig 34880 bp, 32 predicted proteins | sample ExccelJu500001D4_FD_206942 | JGI IMG/M metagenome (GOLD analysis project Ga0364894, IMG submission 206942) | Enriched cells from Trout Bog Lake Hypolimnion, Wisconsin, USA - BchlTB.July16.5000.01.D4 | ecosystem: Environmental > Aquatic > Freshwater > Lake > Hypolimnion/Profundal zone | place: USA...
CGCCAAACACATGGGCCAGTTGATTGATGACCTGCTCAACCTCTCCCGACTTGGCAGAACCCAACTTAGCATTAAAGAAGTAGACATGCGCGAAATGGTTGACGACGTTATTCACGCCTTGAGTGTAATGGATCCACAGGTACATAAATCAGACATCAGAGTTCACCCATTGCCGCCATGCCACTGTGATATGAGCCTGATGCGACAGGTTTGGATGAATCTTATTTCCAACTCTGTTAAGTATTCTCGTAACAATGAAAAGCCGGTCATAAAAATTGGCTGCGAAAACAAAAACGGCCGGGCCGTATATTACATTCAGGATAATGGAGTAGGTTTTAACATGAAATACTACAACAAACTCTTTGGTGTTTTTCAACGCTTGCACAAGATATCGGAGTTTGAGGGCACCGGTGTAGGCCTGGCCCTGGTACATCGTATTATTACCAGGCACGGAGGCCATATCTGGGCCGAAGCAGTTGAACATGAAGGGGCAGCCTTTTATTTTACCCTTTCTTGAAATTAAAGCCAACAACGATACAGCCCTGTTAATCCGTTTAATCCGAAAAATCCGTGTAATCCAATAATATATATTTGCACCGATGAAGGCAACGGTATTGATTATTGATGATGAAGCCAAATTGCGAGGGTTACTCTCCAGAATAATTTCTTTAGAAGGTTTCCAGGTGCTGGAAGCGGGCAATTCAAAGTCGGGTTTGAAGATACTTGAAAAAACAGATATTCAGGTTGTGCTTAGCGATGTTAAACTGCCCGATGCAAACGGTGTTGAACTAACACGGGAAATTAAAAGCAAATACCCCCATGTTGAAGTTATAGTACTTACCGCATTTGGAACCATAGCCGACGGAGTAAATGCCATTAAAAATGGTGCTTTTGATTACTTGGTAAAAGGCGATGATAACGAGCGTATCATTCCCTTGCTCAACAAAGCCATAGAAAAAGCGCAACTTCAATTTCGCATTTCTCAGTTAGAAAAAAAGGTGGCCGATAAGTATAGTTTCGGTAACATTTTGGGAAACTCACCTGCTATTAAGGAGGCAAAAGAGCTGGCGGCAAAGGTTGCTCTAACCGACACCACCGTATTACTTCTGGGGGAAACCGGAACGGGGAAGGAAGTATTTGCCCAGTCTATTCATGAAGCTGGCAAGCGAAAACTTAAGCCTTTTATTGCCGTAAATTGTAGCGCATTAGGTAAAGAAATTCTGGAAAGCGAGCTTTTTGGTCATAAAGCCGGAGCTTTCACCGGGGCAATTAAAGATAAACGAGGTTTGTTAGAGGAAGCCAACGAAGGCACCATATTTTTAGATGAGATTGGTGAAATGCACATAGACCTGCAGGCTAAGTTGCTCCGTGTTTTGGAAACCAGCGAATTTTACCGCGTTGGAGACGCCAAAACCACGCGGGTGGATGTACGCATTATAGCGGCCACCAATAGGGACTTGAGAGCAGAAAGTGAAAAAGGACATTTCAGGCTCGATTTGTATTATCGCTTATCCGTTTTTCAGATACATCTCCCTTCATTAAACGAGCGAATTGATGATATCGAAATTCTGGCTCCATATTTTATCCGCGTTTTCGCCCAAAAAATGAACAAGCCGGTTCCACCCATGAGTAACGAGTTTTTGCAGGCACTAAAAATGCATCATTGGAAAGGAAACACCCGCGAGCTGAAGAACGTAATTGAACGTTCTGTTATTCTTTCTGACGGCGCTTTGCAGCCCTCATCATTGCCATTCGACTTTGCCAACACAAGCTCCTCTCAATTTGTTTATGATTTGGAAGAAGTTGAGAAGCAACACATTCTTAAAGTACTACAACTTACCCATGGCAACAAAACCGAAGCTGCCCATAAAATGAATATTGCCCTGGCGACCTTATACAGGAAGATTAAGGATTATAAGTTGGAGTAATCAGAATCCCCATCTTTTTATCTGCAAATCAGTTTAGTACTTTGAGTCCACGAAGCACATCCATTTTTATAGCTTTCTCAATTTGAGAATTATTGCTATCAATTTGAAATGATTTTAAAGTATCCGGATTTTGCTCACAACCCATCCTTCGCACAAAAAGTGATGAAAATCAATAAGTTGTATGAGTAAGGTAATTGCTTGCCGGGACTTTGGCATCTATTTTAGATGTATGACCGCGAATGAAAAAGTGGAAATCGGCAATAATGATAATAGCGGCTTGGTTGTTAACGCTTTCCCTGCTCTACATTCTTATTCTGAAAGCAAAAATATTAATCCATACTCATTAACATATAATATTATGATACGGGAATCAGAGGTAAGGTACCGCATTGGCTGCGAAATTCCTGCTTTGGCGTTTGAACTATCCTGCATTAAAGACAATAATGATGTTTACACTGCAATCGATTGTCTTACGGATTACACGAAAACAGCCATCAGGGAAAACAGATTAAACGACGTTGAAGGGTGCTTTGTTGCTGCTTACGAATTGCTGCATGAAGGTAACCGCCTGATACAACTAGCGGTTGAAAACACTTTTGTATTTGCAATAAGCAGATTACTTGAAGTTTCGCTAAACACCTCGCAAGCTGTCAGAGCGCTTTTTCTTAATACCTTTAAAGAAGAATATTGTAAACAAATTAATTCACAACATCCATAACACAATACTAATATGATACTATTCACCATCGGGCTATTCGCAACAGGGCTATTATGCTTTGTTCTTTTGTATTTATCAATTAATTTTTTTGATAAAATCTAAACCCGGTAACATTATTGCAAATAAGTTAAGCAATTCTAAAAACCCAAAAAACTATGATAGCACTATTTATAATCTCATTACTGGTTTTCGGATACCTGGTTTACGTATTAATTAAACCGGAGAAATTTTAAAGCTGATTTTTGACGGAAATATATAAAATTTAATTACTATGAATATAGAAATACTTGGAATTATCTTAATGTTTATGGTCACCCTGATTATCGGGGTACCCCTGGGCCGGTATATCGCCAGGGTGTACGCCGGTGAAAAAACGGTTCTCGACTTTCTGGCGCCCCTTGAGCAGTTCTTCTACCGCATTAGCGGTATTGACCCCAACAAGGAGATGAACTGGAAAGAGAACATGGTAGCCATGCTTACCATCAACCTGGTCTGGTTTATCTTTTGTTTCGTGATTTTGGTGGTGCAACAATGGTTGCCACTTAACCCCGACAAAAACCCAAACATGTTACCCGACCAGGCCTTTAACACGGCCATCTCGTTTTTGGTAAACTGCGACTTACAGCATTATAGCGGCGAATCGGCAGCAACATACTTTACCCAGTTGGCTTGTATGATGTTCCTGATGTTTGTTTCGGCAGGTACCGGCCTGGCCGCTGCAGCTATATTGATGAACGCTTTGAAACTGCGTACCGCAACTGAGTTGGGTAACTTCTACAATTATTTCATGAAGTCGTGTACCCGTATACTATTACCCTTGTCAATAATACTGGCGGTGGTACTTATGATAAACGGCATGCCAATGACTTTTCATGCCAAGGATACTATTACTACCCTACAGGGAGATACTGTTACTGTTTCGCGAGGACCGGTTGCTGCATTTGTGCCTATTAAGCACGTTGGTACCAATGGTGGTGGATATTACGGTGCCAACTCAACGCATCCGCTCGAAAATCCCAGCTACCTCACCAACTTTATTTTAATGGTATCGCAGTGTATACTGCCCTTTGCCATTGTATTTGCTCTGGGTTTCTATTTAAAGAAGCAAAAGTTTGCCTGGATGGTCTTCGGGGTTATGACAATTGGTTTCCTGTGTTTGGTAATACCAACGGTAATTTCAGAAGTGCATGGCAACCCTGCTATTATAAAAATGGGCATCGATAACCACCTGGGGGCCATGGAAGGCAAAGAAGTTCGTTTAGGAGCCGCGGCTTCAGGTTACTGGGCTATTATGACCACCGTTATTTCAACCGGTTCGGTAAACTGTATGCACGATAGCACCATGCCTCTTTCAGGTATGAACGAGTTATGGGCCATGATGGTTAACTGTTTCTACGGAGGTAAAGGAGTAGGTTTTATGAACTTCTACATCTTCATCATTATAGCTGTGTTTATGAGCGGATTGATGGTGGGCAGAACACCCGAGTTTCACGGAAAGAAAATTGAGGCTAAAGAAATGAAGATTGCTTCAATTGTTGCCCTGTGGCATCCGTTATTGATTCTGGCCTTTGCAGCAGTGGCTTGTTTTGTTTACGTGCATCATCCGGTTCGTTACGGATATTGGCTTAACAATCCCGGCTATCATGGTTTTAGTGAAATGTTATACGAATACACTTCATCGTCTGCTAATAATGGTAGTGGCTTTGAGGGTTTGGGCGATACTCCTTCAAAATTCTGGAATATTACCTGTGGTTTCGTCCTCATCTTCGGAAGATATCTACCCATTATTGGGCAAATTGCCATTGCCGGCTCGTTGGCCGAGAAAAAGTTTATTCCTGAAAGCGCAGGAACACTCAAAACCGACACTATAACCTTTGGTGTAATGGTATTTGCTGTAATTGTAATTATTGCAGCATTGTCATTCTTCCCTTCGTTATCCTTAGGCCCTATTGCAGAATATTTCAGTATGAAATAGACCATAAGAAAATAAAAACCGAACACTTAACTATTGAACACATTGAAACCATGAAAACAAACGATACATCTTTATTTCCGAGAGAACAAGTGCTTGCTGCGCTTAAAAACTCGTTCGTCAAACTAAACCCAAGGGTGCTTTTCCGCAATCCGGTAATGTTTACAGTTGAGATAGGAACGATAATCATGTTGTACGTAACCGTATATTCGGCTATAAGCCACGACAAGGCACAAGGCTCATTTGGTTACAACCTGGCTATCTTCTTCATCCTGTTATTTACGGTGTTGTTTGCCAACTTTGCCGAGGCTATTGCCGAAGCCCGCGGTAAAGCACAGGCCGATTCGCTGCGTAAAACACGCGAAGAAACAGAAGCAAAACTGATTACCACAGATATACGTGGTTTTGAAGTAACCGTGGTTAAGACTTATTCATCCAAGCTGAAAAAAGGAGATATATTTCTTTGCGAGGCGGGCGATACTATTCCAACCGATGGTGAAATTATTGAAGGACTGGCAACTATTGACGAATCGGCTATAACCGGTGAATCTGCCCCTGTTATCCGCGAATCGGGCGGTGATAAATCGAGCGTAACCGGTGGGACCAAAGTATTGAGCGACCGTATTAAAGTACAAATGACCACTTCGCCCGGCGAATCGTTTTTGGATAAAATGATTGCATTGGTTGAAGGTGCCAGCCGTCAAAAAACACCTAATGAAATTGCACTTACCATTTTGCTGGCGGGCTTTACATTGATATTTGTCATTGTGTGTGTTACGCTATATCCGTTCGCCTTATATGCCAATACCCCAATTACAATTGCAGCCTTCATCTCGTTATTTGTATGTCTTATCCCAACTACCATTGGCGGTTTATTATCCGCTATCGGCATAGCGGGTATGGACCGTGCATTACGTGCTAACGTAATTACCAAATCAGGTAAGGCCGTTGAAACGGCAGGTGACATTGATACTTTGTTGCTGGATAAAACGGGAACGATTACCATAGGCAACAGAAAAGCCACCAATTTTTATCCGGCCAGTGGTATTGATTTTGCAAAATTTGTTGAAGCTTGCGCTTTATCATCATTAGCGGATGAAACACCCGAGGGTAAATCAATTGTAGAGCTGGCAGGAAAGGAGGTAACAGGCAAACTTTCCATTGAAGGTGCTACTATGATAAAATTTACCGCCGAAACCAGGAGTAGCGGGGTAAATCTTAAAACCGGAATTATCATTCGCAAGGGAGCTTTTGATGCTATCAGAAAGCTTTCGGAACAGGCCGGAAATAAATTTCCGACAGAAACAGCACAACGCGTAAATCTTATCTCATCAAACGGAGGAACACCACTGGTAGTTTCAGAAAATGACAAAGTGCTCGGTGTTATTGAGTTACAGGACATTATCAAGCCAGGCATTCAGGAACGTTTCGAGCGCTTGCGCAAAATGGGTGTAAAAACCGTAATGGTTACCGGTGATAACCCGCTAACCGCAAAGTATATTGCCGAGAAAGCAGGCGTGGATGACTTTATTGCCGAAGCAAAGCCAGAAGATAAAATGAATTACATCCGCAAGGAACAACAAAGTGGAAAGCTTGTAGCCATGATGGGCGACGGAACAAACGACGCGCCCGCATTGGCTCAGGCGGATGTAGGAGTAGCAATGAATAGCGGCACTCAGGCAGCCAAAGAAGCAGGTAACATGGTAGATTTGGATAATGACCCAACTAAACTGATTGAGATAGTTGAAATTGGCAAGCAATTGCTGATGACCCGTGGTACGCTTACCACCTTCAGTATAGCCAACGACGTGGCCAAATATTTCGCCATTGTACCAGCTTTGTTTATTACTTCAATACCCGCGTTGCAGGCCATGAATATTATGAGACTGCACTCACCGGAAAGCGCCATTTTATCTGCAGTGATATTCAACGCGTTGATTATTCCTGCACTTATTCCGCTAGCATTGCGTGGTGTGGCCTATAAGCCTATAGGCGCCAGTGCATTACTGAGAAGAAACCTGCTGATATATGGCTTAGGAGGCATTTTGGTACCGTTTATCGGAATTAAATTAATTGACCTTGTAGTTGCTTTAATCGTTTAAAATTATTTTACATGAAAAAACATATTCTTCCTTCAATTATTCTTTCAATCATCAGTTTACTGGTGTTTGTAGTGATGTATACACTTATTGTTTGGGGTATAGGGTACTTTGTTGCACCCAACCACGGCAACGGCGAAGTGGTAACCGTAAATGGTAAAGTAGTGGGTTATAAGTTAGTTGGCCAGTCGTTTACACAAGCTAAATATTTTAACGGCCGGCCGTCAGCTGTTAGTTATAATGCCGCAGGCTCGGGAGGCAGCAACAAAGGACCTTCCAATCCTGATTACCTGAAAGGTGTACAAGCTGCCATTGATACATTTATGAAATACAACCCCACGGTTAGAAAAGAAGATGTACCGGTTGAATTGGTAACCATGTCGGGCAGCGGATTAGACCCGGATATTTCGCCTAAAGCTGCTATGGTTCAAATACCACGCATTGCAAAAGTGCGCAACCTAAGTGAAGAGAAAATAACAGCGTTGGTTAACAAGCATATTGAAAAACCATGGTTTGGGCCCGAGCATATTAATGTACTTTTGCTGAACGTTGATTTAGATACCGTAAAATAAAATTGTATTATAAATAAGTAATTAAACTTAAAAAAAATGAAAACAAGACTACTACCCCTGTGCTTGTTGTTATTCACATGTTCAGCAGTCTTTGCTGAAAGTGACAGTACCAACATAACAAAAGACGCTACAGCCAGCACCATTCCAGTTAAACGTCATGCCACAGACATAAGGCTAAGGGCAAAGGAAATGACGCAGGATTTTATCGCTGATTTTTTGAATAAAAGTAAAAAGGTAAAGCACCGTGATACCAGCGCAACAGCCGATCCGTTCTCTCAATTTGACCTTACCTGGTTAAATGGCAATGACCGGAGGAAAAATGGCTCTCCGTTTGCAGGAAAATATTTTACGCCAATTGTTATGGTGGATGTAAATTATACAGCCTCAAACTGGCATCCTATTGATAACACGGTAGTAGGCTCAACCGCTCTTGCCCGCAACAATGAGGTTGAAATTTCTCTGGCCTCGTTAGGCGGAGAATTTCAATACGATAACGTGCGGGCAAAAATCATGCTTCAATTTGGTACACGTGCTGAAGTAGTACCAAGAAATGACGCCAGTTGGACCCGCGGTAGTTATAATATCCAGGATGCTTATCGCTATTTCAGCGAAGCTTATGGGGGCTACCATTTCAATGTAATGCATGGTATAAACGTCGATGCCGGAATCTTCATGTCTTACGTTGGTTTGTTCTCGTACTATAACTGCGAAAACTGGACATACCAACCATCATATACTTCGGATAATACGCCATGGTTTTTTAACGGCGTCCGTATCCAGATGTTCCCCAGTATGAAACTAAAACAGGAGATATGGATAATTAACGGCTGGCAAACTTATGGCAAGTTCAATAACATGCCCGGCTTAGGCTCCCAAACAACCTGGAGTCCAAGAGAATCAGTACGCGTAGTATCCAATAACTATTTTGGAACCGACGTGGAGAATGATCCTAATTGCTTCCGTTTTCATAGCGACAACAGTTTTTTGTTTAGATATTTCAATAAACCCGCCAGTAAAGGTGTAACTAAAGGGGCATTCTCTATTACCGGTGATCTGGGATTCCAGTCTGGTGGCGGTTTGGGCGGATTTGGATTAATGAGTAATAATCCTCAATCGAATTTTTTAAGCTGGATGGCTTATAATAACATCTGGTTCGGCAAAGACCATTTTTCATGGTGTGTGGGAGGAGGGCAAATTCACAATCCTGGTCGGTATTTAGTACTGGCACCCACAGGTCAGGCTGACCCAAATACCAATATTCAAACTGGTAGCACCATTGGCTCAATGCCATATAACCTGAGTGCCGGAACGCCCTTTGATGCATGGGACCTTTCAACCAGCCTGAGCTGGATGCCGAACGATTTTATCACCTTTACGCTACAAGTAATTCATCGCCAGGCACAGGAAGATTATTTCGCCGGACACGGAGGAGTTACTTCCCCCAACGGATACGAAGGCACACCGCTAACTCCGGGTTGGGCGCCTGACCTTGTAAAACAGGAAACACGCGCTATAGCGGCGATCATGGTAAGGTTATAAGAAAATTAATTAGGCAATAATAAATAAAATATAAATAAAATGAAAAAATTACTATATACCGGTATCATATCAACAGTGCTGCTTTTAGGAATAAGCAGTTGCTATAAAACCTGCGAGGACCCCTTTGCACCTAATTATACTTTGAAAGGGACTTGCATTGACTTAACGGCTGCGATTACCGGCAACTATGTTGGTCAACTGCAGGATAGTATAGTAGGTTTACATAGCAGTATTATTGCTGATACCTTACAGATTACAAAAGTTGATGCCACTCATGTAACAGTATCTTCAACAGCAAGTGTTTTTGTAAGCTACAATGCAACCGTAATTTCATCCGGAACGGGGTACCTATTAACAGTTCCTTCTCAGACTGCAAGTAACGGGCTTACTGTTGTGGGTGCGGGTGCATATTTTGGCAGTGCCACAGATGGCATTTTTACAAGTACCGGCAAAACATTTAGCATTTATGCATTAGCGGGTACTCAATACGAAAGCTTCACCGGCATACAACAATAGGTTACGAAACTTTTGAGTTTTAATTAAATTCAGGGATAGAGGGGTAAAACTTTCCATCCCTTTTTTATTGCAGCACTAATTATAATCACATTCTCAAATGACAATAATCAAGCACGCTCCACACCTCATTTAATATCTTTCTAGTTTAATTGCATCAAAATTGTTAACCGTGAAGATTAGGGTAGTTAGTGTGTTCATTTTTTCCATAGCTTTTTTATCGGGTTATTCCCTCCCCCCCCTTTCAACTGCATCGGCATCTGATAGCGCTATAGTTACATCTACCGATAATGGAAGATGCCTGCCGTCACCCTTGCCATCACCCCCATTTCCGCTGGCTGATTGGGCCGGAGGTCCATTGATTGGAGAACCAACCAGTTTGCCCGATTATGCCATGCAGGCGATTCAGAAGGCAACGAAAAAAACCTGGAATAAATGGAACAATACCGGTATTCATATTTATGGATGGGTTGATGCCGGGGTAAACGGAAGTACTTCGAAACAGACCAACCTTCCCATGACCTACGACTACATTCCGAACAGACCTATGTTAAACCAGCTGGTGCTGATGGTTGAACGCGACCCGGATATGGTGCAAACAAAAAAGATTGACTGGGGATTTGTATTAAACGGCATTTACGGAACGGATTACAGGTTCACTTCTGCCCAGGGCTATTTTAGTAATCAGTTACTAAAATACAACCATATATATGGTGCTGACCCTACTCAAGTATATGCCGAGTTGTATGTTCCGCAGATTGCTCAAGGTATGTTGATTAAGGTCGGCCGGTATATCTCGCCTACTGATATAGAAGCACAGTGGGCCCCTCAAAATTACATGTATTCGCACTCATTAACTTTTATGGCCGACCCTTATACCTATACCGGCCTGCAGGTGTTTATTCGCCTCCATAAACAATTTCAGTTTGTAGCCAGCGTGCACGCAGGTAGCGACATGGCCCCTTGGGGCGCTTCAGCGCAACCCAATGGCTCACTGATGTTGCGTTGGGTATCTAAAGATAACAAGGAGTCAATTTTTGGTGGACTTGCAGCTATTGGCAAGGGACAGTATAAAGACGGACACGATAACCTTCAGCAATTTGCGTTTGTTTGGGGCCACCAGTTTAGCAATCGATTTCACATGATGACCGAAGCTTATTATATGTGGCAGTTTAACGCAGCCAAAGGTGGTACCGCCATTGAAGGCCCCATTATTTATGGGCAAGGAGGTGGAGAAGGGCCCATTATGCCGGGCCGCTCAGAAGCAATAGGAATGGTCAATTACCTGCAGGCATACCTAGGGGCGAAAGATTACTTATCTCTTCGTAACGATGCCCTAAACGACGTGCAGGGACAGCGAACCGGCTACGCAACCTGGTACACTAGTCATACACTGTCCTGGTCACACCACTTTACCGATTTTATTATTATTCGGCCCGAAATAAGGTACGACCATGCCTGGAACCGGACCGGTGTAACGCCTTATGATAATGGCACCCGGAACTGGCAGTTTGTTGCGGCGGTAGATATCTGCATTAGCTTTTGATGGGCTACTTTTTTCGACTATCATCTTTCTCATTCTGAGAAAACCCTTCTCATTTTTAAGTCTATTTTAAGATATCCCCGGCTCTATTTCTCGTCCACCTCTTATTATAATCAATTGGCTTTCAATATAATATAACATTAAATATCTACGCTGTATTAACTGGTACCAGCTTTGGAGTATGCCGCATTTGCTTAAAAACAATGTCAAAGAGAACCCATGAAAACATTATTAGCATCGCTTTTTACATTTTTAGTATTAAATATTTACGGTCAAACAGATAAAGCTGCTAATCAGCCAATTGATTCATTACTCACCAATGGCAGGTGCCTGCCATGTCCGCTGCCATCACCACCATTTCCATTTTCAGATTGGTGTGGAGGCCCCGTAATTGGCGAACCAAGTGGTTTACCGGATTATCTGTTACCTGCCATACAAAAGGCAACGAAAAAAACATGGACCAAATGGAATAATACCGGCATACACATTTTCGGTTGGGTAGATGCCGGGGTAAACGCAAGCACGTCTAAGCAAACCAACAGCCCAATGTCTTATGATTTTATTCCAAACCGGCCTATTCTCGATCAGATTGTGTTAATGGTTGAGCGCGACCCTGATATGGTGCAAACTAAAAAAGTGGACTGGGGTTTCGTTCTGAATGGTATTTATGGCACCGATTACCGCTACACAATTGCCAAGGGCATTTTTAGTGACCAGTTACTTCAGCATAACCGAATTTATGGTTGGGATCCCACGCAGGTTTACGGATTAATTTATGTACCACAGGTAGCTCAAGGTATGCTGATTAAAGTAGGCCGTTTCATTTCTCCTTCAGACATTGAAGCGCAGTGGGCGCCTCAAAACTATCTTTATTCACACTCACAAATGTTCACCGTTGACCCTTATACATATTCTGGAGTAAACATAACTATCAGGGTACATCCCCAGTTTCAATTTGAGTTGGGTATACATGGGGGAAATGACATGGCTCCATGGAGTAATTCCGCACAACCTAATGGCTCGTTGATGATGCGCTGGGTTGGAAAAGACAATAAGGAATCAGTATACGGCGGATTGGCTTCTATTGGCAGTGGACAGTTTAAAAATGCACATGATGATTTGCAACAATTGGTTTTTGTATGGGGCCATAAGTTTAATGAACGCTTCCACATGATGACAGAGGCCTATTACATGTGGCAGTTTAACGCTGCATTGGGTGGAACTGCAATTTTTGGCCCGGCCCAATATGGGCAAGGCGGAGGCGAAGGTCCAATCATACCGGGCAGGTCTGAATCAATCGGATTGGTTAATTATTTCCAGATTTATTGCGGACCCAAAGATTACGTTAGCATCAGAAATGACGCATTGAATGATGTTGAAGGACAAAGAACCGGGTATGCCACATGGTATACAAGCCAAACCATAGGTTGGTCACATCACTTTACTGATTTCATTTTGCTAAGGCCCGAAGTAAGGTATGACCACGCCTGGAATAACGCCGGGGTAACTCCTTATGATAACGGTACAAAGAAATATCAGTTTAATGCTGCTATGGATTTGTGTATTAGTTTTTAATTTACACAAAAGTTTTTTGCAATGTTGTACGTTCATTTGAAGTATGATTGAACAAAAACAATTGTTGTGATATGACGTTTCAATTCCGAAAACTAAAGTTTGTTTTGCGTGGCGGTTTTTTAGTTCGCCCGCTTATTATAGCCTGTAGTTTGGGGTTCACCGGTGCGGTATTATCACAACTGGAAGAGCAAATACCTGCTATAAGTGCCTGGGTGCCCGCTTTTCTTTTTCCATCGAGAGTTGACGCACAGATTGCGCAAATCATTTTGAGCACCATTGCCAGCTCGGTAATGACCATTGTTTCAATCGTCTTCGCTGTATTGCTAATGACGCTTACGCTGGCCTCCATGCAATTTTCTCCACGCATTATTGTAAACTTTGCACAGGATAAAGTTACCCAGCAAACGCTGGGTATCTTTCTTGGTACTTTTGGGTATTGCATAGCTGTATTACCGGCTGCGCGTAATTTTCCGCAGCCGTTTTGCCCGGTGCTATCAGTACTTGGCGCCATGATTCTTGCACTATGTTGTTCTGTTGGGCTACTTTATTTCATCAACCATATTTCGCAGGCTATTAGCGTAAATCACATCGTTGACCGGCTGGCCCGCGAAACCGAAACGATGATTGACACCTTAATGCCTTTAAAAAGTATACAAGATTCGCGGCAACCGGTGGCTGCCCTGAGCGCAAATATTAATGAAGCACCTGTTTTAGCAGCTTCATCGGGCTATGTAAGGTATATTGATACGAAGCTCTTGCTACGACTTGCAACCCAACATCGTACTGTGGTAAGGGTTACCAGAAGAGTAGGGCATTATGTGCCCATCGGCATACCACTAATGATGATTGCTAATGGCGCTGAACTTAAAGACGCAGAGCAAAAAGAATTTCTCTCCGCTTTTGAACTGGGACCAACCCGTACCCTGCAACAAGACGTTGAATTCGGTATTTTGCAAATAGTCGATATCGCTTTGAAGGCCATATCGCCGGCTGTTAATGACCCAAGTACCGCTATAAGTTGCGTTGACCAGCTAAGCGCTATTTTAATCCGCTTTGGCACACGCAAAGCTCCTGACACAGTGATTCCGGATGCGCAAGGTAAGCTGAGGGTAAGCATTCCCTGGCTTGATTTTGAACGACTGGTTGATGCAGCCTATGAGCAAATAAGAATGTATTCGCGAACGGATGTTGTGGTTAGTCTAAGAATGCTGAGGGCGCTGCACGACATAGCGCACACGGTTCCTGATATTGCATTCAGACAAGTTTTAGTTGAAAGAGGAAGACGGATTGTGGCTGGTTGTGCGAAAAATCTGGAGGAGGAAGAAATAAAAGAGATGCGGTTAAGACTGTCGGCACTCGAAATTTTTGCGGGGCTTCAATAAACATTTTAAAAAAAATGACCTGTGGATATAATTTGATCAAAGCCTTAAATTAGAATAACTTGCATTGTAAGATAGAGGAAACAGACCAATGAATTACATAAAATCTGAATGGATATTTCTGGTAGCCGGGTTCTTTGAAATCGGCGGAGGCTATTTTGTATGGCTTTGGCTGAGGGAAAGTAAATCATTTGGATACGGATTGTTAGGAGCGCTAATGTTGATTTTATACGGTCTGATCAACACCCTTCAACCAATGGGCTTTGGACGAACTTATGCCGCATACGGAGGTGTATTTATATTCCTTTCCCTTTTATGGGGTTGGGTAATTGACAAAAGTGTACCGGATAAATATGATGCGTTAGGTGCTGTAATAGCTTTATTGGGGGCATGCATTATATTTTATGCGCCCAGAAAAGTTGCCTGATTAAAATATTGAATATGCCTGAATTAGAAAGGAATGCGGAGCAGTTTCTTGAGCTAATCCGCAAATCGAAGCGGGGAAAGTTTAAAATATATATTGGTATGAGCGCCGGTGTGGGCAAGACCTACCGAATGCTGCAAGAGGCACATGCCTTGCTTAAAAGCGGAGTTGATATTAAGATCGGATACATTGAAACCCACAACAGACTTGAAACTCAGGCCTTGATCGAAGGTCTTCCTTTTATTCCCCGTAAAAAAATATTTTATAAGGGAAAGGAGTTAGAAGAAATGGATGTTAGAGCCATTGTAAACACGCATCCGGAGGTGGTAATAGTTGATGAACTGGCACACTCCAATATTGAAGGAAGTATTAATGAAAAGCGCTGGCAGGATGTTGCCGAAATTCTAAATGCAGGAATTAGCGTTATAAGCGCAATGAATATTCAGCACATTGAAAGCCTTAATGAAGAAATTGAGCATATAACAGGCATTGAAATCAGAGAACGTGTGCCTGACCAGGTTTTAAGAATGGCCGACGAAGTTGTAAATATTGACCTTACAGCAGACGAATTGATTTCCAGGTTGAAGGAGGGGAAAATATATGACAAAAGTAAAGTGGAGACGGCTCTTCGCAACTTTTTTCAAAGCGATAAGATATTGCAGTTGCGGGAAATTGCGCTGAAAGAAGTTGCCTCGCAGGTAGAGCGCAAAATAGAAAATGAGGTTCCCCGAAATATTGCCTTAAAACCCGAGCGTTTCTTAGCGTGCATCAGCAGTAACCACGAAACCGCCCGAAGAATTATCCGAAAAACGGCCAGGTTGGCCTCCTATTATAATAGCGACTGGATGGTACTATATGTTCAAATTCCATCCGAAGATTCGGACCATATACCACTCGCAACACAGCGGCATCTCATTAATAATTTTAAACTGGCAACTGAGTTGGGTGCCGAAGTAATAAACGTAAAAAGCGATAGCATTGCAAGTGCTATTGTAAAAACCGCCGAAGAAAAATCAGTTACAACTATATGCTTAGGGAAACCCCATTTGCGTCTTTGGAAAATAATACTGAGCACAGCTATATTCAATCAACTGCTTCAAAAACTTTCCTCCTCAGACATAGATCTAATCATTCTATCCTAACAACATGAAGATTAAAACCAAAATCCGAATTGGTCTTTTGTTTCTTTTGGCCATTATCATTACGCTGGCAAGCACTGGAAGCATTTATATAAACAGGCTGGCAGATATTTCATCCGCTATATCAAAAGATAATTACGAGAGCATTGAGTACACCAAAAATATGATTCAGGCGCTTGATGAAAGCGACGATGCTATTTGGGTAAAAAAGTTTGAACAAAACCTGCAGGCCCAGGAGCATAATATTACTGAAGTAGGCGAAAAAGATGCTACCCAGGAAACCCGGGAAGTATTTGAGCTTTACAAAGCAGGGCAGCGGGATAATAAGACCGAAGCTTTATTGCGCACTAAAATTTTAAACGTTCAGGACCTGAATACGCAGGCTATTTTCAGAAAAAACAGGGCAGCCACATTAACTGCTAAGCGGGTGTTTACTTATATTACTTTACTTGGGACACTTTGTTTTCTGCTAAGCTTCACTTTTGTGGTGAATTTTCCCGGCATGATTGCTAATCCCATAACCGAGCTTACTGCCGGCATAAAAGAAATTGCAAACCGAAATTACTCTTCACGACTTCACTTCGAAGCCAATGATGAGTTTGGTGAACTGGCCGCTGCATTTAATGAAATGGCCAGGCGTTTAGACCAGTACCAAAACAGCAATCTTAACCAGTTGATGTTTGAAAAAAAGCGGATAGAAACAATTATTAACAACATGAAAGATGCCATTATTGGTTTTGATGAGAACAATAAGGTGCTTTTTGCCAATTCGGTGGCTATTCAGCTTTTGGGCATTAGCGAAAATGACTTATTAGGAAAATATGCTCCGGATGTTGCATTAAGAAACGACCTGTTGCGCAACCTGCTGGTAAAAGAGGAAAACGAAAAACTGCTTAAAATATACGCCGACAACAAAGAAAGCTACTTTACCAAGGAATCGTTGGAGATATTTAACGGAGAACAGAAAATTGGAGAGGTAACCGTATTGCGTAATATCACAAAATTTCAGGAGTTGGATGTTGCTAAAACCAATTTCATAGCTACTATTTCACACGAGCTTAAAACACCCATTTCTTCAATTAAAATGAGTTTGAAACTATTAGAGGATAGTAGAATAGGACCATTAAACATTGAACAGAAAAAACTCCTCACAGACATCAAAGGCGATAGCCAGCGGCTGCTGAAAATAACTACCGAGCTTTTAGATATGACCCAGGTTGAAACCGGAAACATTCAGTTCAACATACAGCAGGTTGCCCCTGAGCAAATTGTTGAGCAAGCCTTATCAGCAGTTCACTCCATTGCAGAAGAGAAAAAAATTATTATTGAGAAAAAGATACCTGCAACTTTACCCGGCATAAGGGCGGACGCTGACAGAACGGCCTGGGTATTACTCAATTTTCTAACGAATGCTATCCGGTACTCCTCCGAAGGTGCCAAAGTTATTGTTTCGATCGAACCAAGAGAATCCAGCCTCGTGTTCTCCGTTCAGGATTTTGGCCGTGGAATCGAACAAAAATACCAGGCGCGGGTATTCGAAAAATTCTTTCAGATTCCCGGTTCTATACCCGGCGGAAGCGGTATCGGGTTAACCATCTCAAAAGAAATTATTGAAAAGCAGGGCGGCAAGGTTGCCATGGAAAGCGAGTTTGGAAAAGGAAGCAAGTTTAGCTTTGAATTAAGCCTGTAATTAACCGCCAATCATAACAGTGGGGCATCCCAAAACAATGGTGCCGCCATGCGCGGTGGAGTCTCCCATTCTCAGAGCAGGTTTACCTCCAATCATTACTGTCATACTTCCCTTAATACCTGTATCTGGAGGACCAACGCAAACACACATATCTCCCATCACCGCAGCGGGCAAACAGCTAATTAAAACTGTTGGCACACCCGGACCCGATATAGGCCCCCCCACGTGTGGTATGGGTGGTAAGCCCGGTGTTATCATGGGGCACACGTGCATATCTGTTAATCTGGCTGCTGGAGGCATAGATTTACTTTTTAATTACCTGAATTTGTCAAGAACAGAGGCCTTTACATCTTCAAACTTAAATACGGCACTCGATTTTTTACAATACTTTTTAAGCCGCTCCTCAATCAGTTTTTTTTGATTGGGGCCAAAAACAATCATATTCATATCATTGATGATGGTATACCCAACAATTTCCTGAACAATCTGACGGTCCTCAACCGGTAAGGATAAAATCTGTTTCAGATCAACTGCCATGGTCTTTAAATTTCAGATGAACAATTACAAAATTATCTATCCATTAATAAGCGCGAACTGCCTTTGTGCATTACAATATCAATGCCGCTAACACAGCCTTTCGGGTCAAAAGTAAGTTTCACCTGGTCAAACTCGGTCCGATACCCATGTCCTTTAATGTCCTTACAAAAGTCATCGAAAGTTTTTTGTGCCACCTTGTCTTTACCCAATTTATAATTTACCACCATCTTTAGGTTGCACAAAATATTATTAAAAGCAGGTACATCGGCTTTTTTGTTCACCACATCGCTAAGCATTTTTCTGAAAGCATCCTCAGTAATTCTCGGTTTAGCCGAGCCTCCCCCTGAGGCGACCGGAGCAACAACATTAACGTCAACACTCGCCTTACCTTTGTTTCCGTTTATTGTAACATAAACAGTTTTCCTACCCGCAGTTGTAAAAGTATAGGTAACCTCCTGCCCTGTTCCGTCTATTCCTTTCGAATCACTTGAGGTCCACGCCCAACTTGTAGCTTTACCCGAAGTTTCATGGAATTTAACCGGGTGTCCCACCACCGCAGTGGAAGGACCTTCAATAGAGGTTTCAATACCATTATCATTAGTAACAGCTGTTGCACTCATATCCTGAGCAACCGTCAGCGCCAGTACTTCATTACATTTTACATTACCATTTACAACAAGCTTAAGATTGTATTTACCGGCAGAGCGGTAAATGTGCGTCACCTTAGATGTATTTCCATGGGGCGAAAAATCTCCAAAATCCCAATCCCATTTCGAAACTCCCGGGCTGATACAGCTCACGGTAAAAGGAGTATTCTCAACCACGGTTGGCGCCGAAACATTAATCTTAATTTCCGGACAACTAACATTAAGCGCCCGTATTACCCTAAAACTACTTACTAAAATAGCCAACAGGCAAACGCCGGCAATAAACATCAAAGCACTCCTATCGAAAACTGTTTTTCTCACCGCTCTTTTTTTACTTCTTATTTTGATATAAAGCCAGGGTATTTTGCAAAGTCAGAATTTGCTGATTCTTATCTTTCACATCATCCTGACAGGCTTTTAAATCATCCTTTACTTTCTTTAAGTCATCAGATGCGTTGCCACTGCCAACTGTTTTATTAATACTACTTACCGCAATGCCATAACCTGTTACTACCTGGCCCGAAAGCTTGCCGGTAAATGATACTGAATCCTTTTTAGCCATGTCGGACAGAGCGGTAATTCCATTACCAACAGCACTGGCCGCAATTGCATTACCCGGATTACTTTGGTATTGTATCAGGTTATTATTTAAATCAGCAATCTGGCTAATCAGTTTATTGTCGCTCTGAACCGCAGCCTGTAAATCATTTATCTGACTTTTATAACCTTCCACTTCAGCCTTTGGAACCGCTGAAAAATCAAAATACACGGCAAAAAGCACTAATATAAGCGTAAACACGAACAGGCCGGCAAACTTTAATAGTCCGAATGTTCTTTCCTGAGCGTTCAATGGTTTCATTTATATCTTAATTTTAAATTTTAATCCAATAAAAAGCTTCTCTTCTTTGGGGTTTCAACAACATCTGCGCCACGAGAAGTAACAATTACATCCGTCTTCTTCTTATCCCCTATATAATCAAGTTTGCTCAACTTATTCATCACAGTTGACAACGTAACGCTAAACGATTCTATCTTTTCAATCGCTTCATTGATGTCCATGTGATTGTATTCAATATTTACCAGTTGGTCTACAATACCTTCAAACTCGCCCTGGTTCACTTCCACAATCCAGTCTTTGAAATAATTAAGCATTTCCTCTTTACCGGTACCGGCTTTCATATCTAAAGAGTTCTTAACCAACCGGGCAAAACCCGCAAAATACTCCACCATAAATATGGGAGGCATTTCAGGCACAAACCACCGGAAATTATGAATGCTGGTGCTCAGGTGCCGTATTATATTTTCTGTAAAATACAGAACAGACTTTGCAAGTTGGTTCTGCTGGTCCTTGCGGTAAATTTTTTGCACAATCAAGGCTGAGTCGCTTTCTAACCTGCTCAACATTTTATCCAAATCGTGGTAAATATCCATCAGGTCGCGGTGGTTGGTTACACGGGCACAAGGCGGTATATACTTATCCAGAATTTCAACTCCGTTACCCACTATTTTAAGCTTGCCGATAGTGATATGATAAGCACCATTAGCCGTTAAATTAATTTCGTCGGCAGGCAAAATATTAATTTCGTATTTGTAATCCGTAAATGGATAGCGCGGTGGGTTTTCTTCCGCATTGGGTTCGCCCAAGGCCATTTTCCCGAAAGGATTAACCGATAGAACAATATACAAAAACGTGCCGTGGGTGGAACCTGCCAGATTATACTCAGCTGATAAGGCCGCCGCTGGTTTATGATGCGTTAAGGGATTATTACTTACAATTTCAATCCGCGCTCCGCCCGGCGTAACGGCTCTGCACTCATTTACCTTTACTCGTAGCAACGTTGCTCTGTCAACATCAACCACATGGTCAATTGATTTGGCGCTACCGGGTGCCGGGCTCAACAAGCCATAATTATATGATGTAATATTAACAGCTGCAACATCGCGTAACCGGTCAATAAAAGCATTCTCCTGGTCCGAAAAGTGACCTCGGGTAAGCTTCATTCCATCCACCCAGTTGACATTGAAATATTTGAGATTAGGCAGCATAATGTTTTATTGAACTCGTTCGGCAATTATTATATCGTTTTCCTTCACATCATTTTCGCGTACCGTTAACTCGGGATTGATATACCGTGCAGATTGATACCATTTGGGTTTAATGTAAAAGTTCCATCCCTGTGGTTGCTTTGCCTCATCGAGATACTGAATTTGCGTGCCCGGATTGCGGTCATTATACTGATCAAGAAATATAGGAAAAAACCGGGTAAACTCAATTTTTAAAGGGAGCTTACTGCGCGATTTTACGATATCCTGATCGGGCCCGTCTGCCCTTGCCATTTGAAATTCAACTACAATGATGCTGTTTTCTTCCATCACATCATCTGGCAAATCAAGGTCAATCTCTCCCGGAGGGAAATACCATTTCGGATACACAGGCTCGGGAATCATTAGCATAAAATCAAAGCATTTGGCCACCAGAAAAGGAACCAAAAACAAGAGGAAGCCTGAAGAAAATAAGAGGGCATACAGGGGTTTGTTAAAATGAGCAAAAACAATAAAAAACGCCAGTGCGCCTAGTACAGAAATATAAAGAGTAAATATAAACTCATGAAGAAAAGATTCTGTGGTGCTCCATGAATTCAGCCGGTAAAGTGTAAAGGCATGGATAAGACCGAAAACAAAAATAGCCACCTGAAGTCCTATAAAAAAACCAGGCGCACTACCAATGCTCATCAAGCCCGTTAAACCAATTAACGCGAATATAAGAACCGTCAAAACAGAATAAATGGCAAAAACCTTAAAACTAACCTCCTTGTCTTCATTTTTGATAAAAAAGAAGGCAGTTCCGAGAAAACCAACGATTGTGAAGTATATAGAAGGTACTAAAAAGTCTATTTTAGAGAACATAATTTCTTGATTATAAGCGCGACGTGAACCCTAGCCTTCCATCGTCACTTTCACCTGACAAAATTAATTTTTCATCAACAATATCCAACGAAATACTGATATTAATGTCCAACCCAACAGGAAAGAGATATTTACACGCCAAATCAAGCACTTTTCTTGCATCCCCACCGGGCATAAGAGTCAATAAATCCACTCTTTTAACGTTGTTTATACATATCTCAATTATTGGCGTATAATCCGGTATCTGATTGCCAATAATAAAATCAGTGGTTAAATAATTTACGCCCAAAATATTACTGCCACTATTATTCCGAATTGGCCTGGCAGAATCACTGAATTTTATTTCTGTGTTCTGATTAATTACAAAAGATATCAATGTTTGGGCAAGCTCAAGGTTGCCTACAATTTTGTGCGATACCGGCAGCAACAGCAACATGGCCGGAAGATATTTTTCTGAAAGATCCCGCAATTCGGGCCAGATATTAAGGAAAAGTTCAGACTTAAACTGATCGGCAAAGCCCAATATTGAGCGCCTCTCCACCACTTCGGTCAGCACTCTTAAACGATAAATTTCTTTTTCTATGGCCAAAAAAAAATTGCGGGCCTGTTCTTCTTCCGCCTTATGCCTTTTGTATTCCTCTACAAAAGCGGAGGCATTGGCACGTTTATTAATATCGAATGAATGAAAAAGAGCCTCGGGCAAGGTATTGTAAATACCCTCGCGACTTACGTCAATAAAAAGAAGATCCTTGTTACCCAGCTTATCCTGGCGGGCTTCCATTTTAGTAATATCCCTTCTAAAAGTACGTTCAGCAAGACCAACCGGAGTGATAACAATATCATCAATTTCCACGCCGCCCTCCACCAGGTCAGCGGCCACAACTTCTGCCTTTACATCAGAACCCAGTTCGGTTATATTTCTTTCACTTATATCCATTACCAGGCGTGTTTTCCGGTGAATATAGCTTTACTCTTAAAGGAGTTAATACCGTAGAAGCTTCTTCCAGCTTTACCTGCAGATTGCGACACAAATCCCTCCACTCAAGCACACTTGGATTCAATTTATTAGCCGGATAAATCCAAACATCTATAGTACGTTTAAAACCTGAATATGATTTATCATCAACTTCAAGCCCTTTCTCTACCTTAACATCGCTAATCAGGTTCCCTAACTCACGACTGCACACATATTTTATATCCGCTTCGCTAACAATCCTGTTCCTGCTGAGTAAGGCATTTTTAAAATAATTCAGTGTTTCAGAATCGGAAAGCGAATCACGGCCACCCGTGGTGTTGGTCAAAAGGAAAATTTGCTCGCTGTTAACGTTTGCACCTGATGCAAGTGAAAGGCGGGTGCCAATTTTCTGGTTGTTACCAAACTCGCCTGCGGTTGACCAAAACTCAATGAAAATTACATCATTATTGGTTTTTGAACGAACCACCAGATAGTTTACCGGGTCCAGACCATCACTTGTTTTATCCAGTTTTTGACTTATCACATTTAGCGTCTGATTAAGGCTTTTTAAGTCCTGAGTTATCATATCACGGCCGTAAATAGCAAAGGCTGCGCTTTCATCGCGCAATAGCTCAACCAGATAATTGAGAATTTCAGAAGCATTGCGGGTGTCGAAGCGTTCAATACCCCCACGTCTGATGACATATGAACCAGGGCTTATTTTATGAGTATCAGCGAGAGAGCTACTGTTATACTGAGAGCCATCACTTGTTTTAACCCCGTGTATAGAGAAAAAGTGATCTGATTCAGCACTTAATGGTATGATATTAAAATGAGGTTGCAACCGGTAGGTAAATTCATTGAACCTACGGTTAATTACCGGAAAAGCATTGATGGAGCAGAACAGATTTTCAATTACATCGGGTGAAAGCGAAGCCGGAAAAACGATTTTAACCCAGAAAAGCTTTTTTTGAATAAATGTAACTTCAGCCTCATTAAAAACCTGCTTCAACTCCTCAGGTAACCGGGCAGATAAGGAATGTAATCCCCCTAAATAGTTTTCAGGCAGATTAACGGTAATAAATCTGTCATTATAGAAACTTATTACATCACGAGCTAGGTTTTTTGCAGGGTCGAATTCAAGCGCAGGATCAAGATAATCTTTGGCCTCATCAACAGATTTGGATGGAAGCCCGGCAGCAATATTCAATCCCACCCCGTTTAAAGACCACTGTGTTGACGCGAGAAATTTGGAAAAATAAGCGCGTTCAGCACTGGTCACCCAATCAAAATAGAACGACAGATCCTTAATGGTTTCCAAGCGGTCGCTCAGTTCGAGACCCACCCAAACAGCATTATTTTCAATACGTCGGTTGCCACGACTTTCGGCTACTTTTTCTTTATGAATTACATCAATGTTAGAAAACATGGATTTGCCAAAAGCTATATATTGAATGCCACCGCTAAACAAAGTAGTATCGGCTACCGGAGTAAAATATAAATCGCGAAATGTTTCGCGCAAAGAACTTTCTTTACTGGGTATTCTTTTTTGAAAATAAAACTGGGTACTCTTTGGCATTACAGAGCGGGCTTCATTAGAGCGGGCATGCATCACTCCGTGAGCTGGCAAGGCTCCTTTGTTCACTTCAGGTACTAAAAGTTTTGATAACCGCTCCAGAACTCTTGAATGTGACGATTCAATTTCATGATATACTTTCTCAATTTCAGCTGCAAAGGCGCTGAACATCATGTTTACTATAGGATCGAACGCATTAATATCAGAGGTTTGAACACCCCATAATTGAGAGGCATTTTTAATTAACCGGCTCCTTATCCGTTCGCGCGAAATATCTGGTATCATAGTTACTAATCAAAAGATAATGGACTGATGTATAATTTTTGTGTGGTACTAAACCTCTCATTGGTATTAGTCAGACTTCCTTCAATTTGCACTACCACTTTTTGTTTAATTCTGTACTGCGGATTTGCTTTGGTTGCGGGAATTTCTTCCTGGTTAATTGAGGCCGTTACGATTATATTTTTCAATCGCGGTTCGTGCAACTCTATAATCTTTTTCAAGGCATCCGAAACCCGGTCGCTCCAATCGGCATCAGCAAAAATATTTTCAAAATCGCTGTCCCAAATATTGCTGCCATATGTTGAATCAAACCGGTACTCACCAAATTTTGAGGTAATCATTAAATGTATATTCTGTGATATCGACTCGCCAATATCCCGGCACTTAGGCAACTCCTTTTTCTTCATCAGGTCACCAAACTTCAAAGGCAATTTATAGTATTCCATAGCTGTTATCCCATTAATTAATCATTACCATTCCTCCCTTAATGGCAGTTTCGCCGGTTGCCTGAACTGTCATTGATAGTGCCGCTTTAATAGTTGCGCTTTGGCCTCCATCCACTGTAAGCTGAGTATCAGCAGCAACTTTAATCTGTGCCCCACTCACATCAACTTCGCTTGTGCCGTTTACCGAGACTTTATTACCGTCAATTAATACCTCGCCATTATCTGTATGAAGGCTTATTTTAGTGCCCGAAATTGCAACTTGCCCTCCACATAAAGCCAAATGATCATTGGCGGATAATTTAATATCGGGGGCCGTTAACTCAATTTTACCATTGCTGGTAATGGTTATTTTGCCACTGTCTTCAACCGTTAAAATAATCTGGTTATCGTTTGCCGTTTTATTGGTAATTGTAATTTGTTCAGAACCGGGCTTATCCGATATCCGAATCTCGTTTCCGGCCTTTGTTTTTATGTTTTTAATATAATTATCAGCATCGTAACAATCAGCCTGCTTACCATCTCCGCTATATAAACTACCGATTACGATAGGATTATCATGATTATTACCTTCAAACGCCACTAACACCTGATCGTTAATTTCGGGTAAAAAATAATAGCCATATTTGTCGCCAGCAAGAGGTTGCACAACACGAGCCCAATTACTTTGCGATGAATTACCATCCCACGGAAAACTAACCTTAACACGGCCCATTTGGCTTGGGTCCTTATTATCCACTACAATTGCGCTCTGCACCGCAGGTGCGCCGGTAGATGAACCGGAGGTATCAAAACCATTTGCCATTTTATATCTATTTAATTTTACTTAATATTATCTACCACAGATTGCCAGCCCCTTCCTTAAACGGGATAACGTCTTGGTTACGGGCAGTTAAATCAGTATCTGTACTAAACCTGCTTTTAGTAATTGAGTTAAACACCGTTTTGCTTTCCTCCCCGATTGGTGGTGGAACATCGATCGCCGAAGATACTGCTTCGAAATTATTGCGGTAGCTACCCCTCCCATTCATGACATGCTTTATTGCAGTAACGGTAAAATTACCGTAATCAATAGTTTCCCCTTCCGGGCTATCAGCTGTTACAGCTATGCATCCGCCAATTTTAATTTTGGCGTTACTGCTGACCCCGGCAAAGTTTACCAGGCTTGCCGCAATAGCCGCCCTTCTTATTTTACCAATATCACTAACATCGCTGACCGAAGTAACACTTTGCGCAGCATTATAAATTTGCTCTTCAAAAAAATATTTATTCGATTGGTCGAAGGCAAAAGAACCTAATTGGTCTAAATGCTCAACAGGTGATGCTGCCGCCTGTTGCGACTTGCCATTTTCATCAACCGCCATGGTTTTAAACTTTGTAGGGGCAAGTGAAATACCCAATTCAAAGTCTGATAGATCTGAGCCGAATTTCATTGCAACGGTTTGGCCACCTGAAGGTTTACCAAAATAACAATCCTTTCCATCGTAATAAAACCACTGACCATAGCGGTTTGCCATCCGGCACAAAAAAGCAAAGGTCGATTCTTTGTGCTGGTGTATAAATACCAACTGAGGATTGGGACTAGGGTTTACCTTAAAACGCACCCCGTTAAAGGGATATTTACCAGTAATAAGCGATACCAGGCCGGAAAGCGTAGTTTGAGTATAAACTTTGGTATTAAGACCGTGGTCTAATAATATTGTTGGACTGAAGCCCTTTAAAAGCAGGTCGCAGGCTACGCCTCCGGTACGTAAAATGGAAACAGCGGTTACCACACCGTTAAACTCATGCTGAACTTCACCGCTATTATTATCGCCGGTAACCCCATGTATTTTAAAATTAATGCTCTGGCCAATAAAGCTTTTAGACTTATTAAAAGTTTGCGAACCGGCACTTTCAACGCTCTCTAGCGGCACTCTTAATTCGAAGCTATGGTGCGAGTCGTAGCTTTGCAATAGTGTAAACCCTGATACAGTGGTAAAGGGCGTTTCACCGTTCAATTCAATTTTTAAGTTAAAATATGTTACCACGGCTTAATATTTAACGTTATCGGTATGCAGGATTGAAAAAAAGCACAGTCGCCCAAAAAATTAAGAAACTGTGCTTTGAAATTAATAATTTTAGAAGAAAGCGACGCGCAGATTTTACTTAGCGCCACCACCTTTAGGCCAAGGATTTTTGTGGGCCTTTCCTCCGTAGTGAAGTTCTTCGGCAGATACGGTAAAGTTGATAATCATGGCACTACCCTCGCCATAGCTTACTGAATAAGCCACGATATAGCCGTTTTTCCATTCCAACTCAACCATCTTCGATTCTTCTTCAATTTTCTGGAAGGCAATTTTGCCATCTTTATGGTCAGCTGGTTTAATAACCCACTCCATCAAAGATGCATCGTCAGTAGCTTCAACCGACATGTTGATAGTACCACCGTTCCATAATGAAACCGGGCGCCCGATGTTATCAGTTGATCTGCTTAGTGCGAAATCACAAGACAATAGTCTGTGTTTTTTGCTTCCGATCTCTAATACTGCGTTAAATGACATATTAATTGTTTTTATGGTTAAAAAAAAGGTAAATAATTATTGTTGCTTAATATCGCCTTTCCATGCTGCTGAGTCATCGTCACCTTTCTGTCCGTCAAGCGAAACTACGTAGCTTTTGGCCGGGAAATACGGAGTCATAAAGATATCGAGGAAAATCCTGTCTTTTTGATCAGGGTCTTGCTCAAATCTTAAAATCTTGAACTTTTCAATCAGTTTGCCGGGGCCGGTTATTTTATCCAGATACTTAACTATTTGCTGGCGCAATTCAACTTCTGTATTTGAATCGAAGTTTTCAAATGCACGACGGTTCAAAAAGTCCATCAGAGTTTTCATTACGTGGTCAAATACACGCACGACTGAATACGTTTGCAAACCCAAATTATCACCATTAAACAGAGTTTTAGCCGACATAGCCATTACCTTACCATATTCATTCACCATGGGAATCATACCCATTTTTTCCAGGTTATTTATTTCGCTTTTCTTCAAAGTAAAACGAGTGCCGCTCACTTCGTTTAATCCGCCAAATTTTTTGCCAGCAGCTACCTGCGACATCAGGGTACGGTAAATGTTACCAGCTAAAGCAGAAGAAGGAGCTACATAAACATCTTCCTCCTCTTCAATTTCAGCGTCCTTACCACGACCTACTAACCAGTTGGCGGCTACCATTACGTTTGATTTGTGGGCCTCGCCGCCAGCCAAATGCGCTGTTTCAAAAAACTCAGCAACCGAATCAGGGGTTTCAAGGTTTTCAAAATCAGTTACAAGCATTACCTTGGTTTCATGGGCCAACTTTGCCCATTTATCAACCACCTGATTACTGCCCAGGTAACCAGGTATATTAAGAATTGAATAGTTATTCTTCAAATCCAAACGGTCGTAATTTTGTTTGATTTCTTCAGCAATAGCGTCGAAGAACAAAGGGTTATCCAAATCCTTTAACTGTTCCAACTCGGCATTGAAAATTGTAACATTTTTAAGATTGTCATTTTCGCAATTTTTGTAGAACAGGTGTAATGAGCGATACGACGCTTCCAGTTCTTTACTTGCTTCAACGGCGGTTTTAAGGTTTTTCTTTACAGTTGCTCCGGCAGAGTCGGCTTTTGCCTGTGCTTTTTCAACAGCTTCACCAGCCGTTGCAGATTCGCCCAACAATTCCTGCCATAATTCCAGCGTCTTTTTCAAAGCCTCTCTTTCAGCTTTTTTGCTGGCGTCAGTCAAAAATATTTTTTTACGGGCCTTTAATTCAGGGTTTAAGTTATCCGTTCCCTTAATGGTATTGCCGAATACTTTAAATCCGCCGAACTTTACCAGCTTAGCAGCAGCATCCTGAGTAGTTTCAACACCTTGTGCACCTTCTTTATATTGTTTCTCGGCCCCTTGCTGAGACTGAGGATCTAATTTCTGGTCCATCTTCTGTATATTTTGTAGTTAAAATAAAGTTTAAAAAAATTTAAGCTCCTGCCTCTTCTAGTTCTTTAATCATGGCCTGAAGACCCGCTAAAAAAGCAGCTTTTGAATCGCCATTCTGAAGAATGGTTTGCAGTGCTTTATTAGACTTTAGCTCCTTTACTATTTTAAGTGATTGTTCTTTCACCTCGTTGGTTTCCTGCAGGAACTTGCTTTTTTTAAGGATACCCTTTGGGCCAAACTCGCCAAGATTATTGAATTGCAGGTTTTCAGTAAACGATGAACCATCTTCGGCCTGCATTTCAACCTCTACCTGTGGCTGAAAATGAGCAAACACCTCATCTACCGTTTTAAGATCGTAAACCGCCTGGGGGGCATAAGGTGCCTCTCCCGTAAGCTTCTGAACAAAAATGGTTCGGTTCATCTGAATGTCAGCAAATGCTTCATTGGCATTGTTGAGTTTTCTTTCGCTTCCGCCTATTCCGTATTCAAACATGTTTATTTATTTAAGTTTAGTGAGTCAACAAATGTAAAAGTTTTATTTAAAAAGCAAATCAAAACAATTGGCAAACAAACTATGCAAAAATCACCCAAAAAGCTTTGAAAATTTAATCATTCTGATAACTTACACCGAGGCAATGTTCGCTATTTATTTTCCAAAATAATAACCACAATTAGCCGTATTTTAGGAAGCATTAAAACACACTAAGTTGTCTTCCATACCACTTCGCCTGCTTCGTTTGTTGAAATAGTAACAATAGACCCCTTACCAATTTCGCCGGAAATAATCATGCGTGAAAGTGGCCGACGCAATTGTGTACGTATGGTGCCGGTTATAGGCCGGGCCCCATATTTTGGTGTAAATCCGATTTTGGCTAAAACTTCTTTAGCTTCAGGAGTAATACTTAGCTGAATACCCATTTTATCCAGCGTCTTGAGCAAACCCTTTAAGTGAATTTCGAATATCTTAACTACATTTTTTTCACTGATCGGTGCAAATGGAATAATTTCAGTAAGGCGACCCAGGAATTCGGGACGGAAATGCTTTTGCATTATCTCAAGTAAATCATTGCTTTTGGGGATAATGCCCTTTCCAAAGCTCTCAACAATTACATCGCTGCCTATATTAGAAGTAAAGAGGATAAGTGCATTACTGAAATCGCCAACCTTACCCAGTTTATCGCTTAGCTTACCTTCATCAAGTATTTGCAGAAAAAGGTCAAAAACCGATTTGTGAGCTTTTTCAATTTCATCGAACAACACAACGGTATAGGGTTGTTCGCGGATTTTATTCACCAGCATACCACCTTCTTCGTATCCCACATAGCCCGGTGACGCTCCATATAATAAGGCGGCAGATTGCTCCTCTTTAAATTCACTCATATCAAAACGAATGATTGAATTTTCATCAGTGAACAAAAATTCAGCCAACGATTTTGCCAATTCGGTTTTACCGGTTCCGGTTGGCCCCAGGAAAAAGAACGAGCCAACGGGTTGCCCTGCCTTATTTAGCCCCGAACGCGATTCCAATATTGCTTCCGCAACAGATTTTAAAGCATGGTCTTGCCCTATTACACGACGCTGTAGCCAACTTTCCATGTTTAACAAGCGCTCCTTTTCGGAAGTTTGCACCTTGCCAAGCGGAATACCTGTTTTATGAGATACTACCGATAATATGTCAATCTTTTCTACCACATCCTTTTTGTTGCCGGCATGTTTTTTCAAACCTTCCAGCAAAGATTTTATGTAAGCAATTCCCTCGTTCGGGCTATCAATTTTATTCATGTCCTTGTCTTCCTCAACCAGGCTGAACAAAATCTGACTTACCTTATCTTTCAACTGTGAGTAGAACCATTTTACTTCTTTCAATTGGTCCACTTCGTTAAACTTCGCTTCGTTCTTTTCCAACTGTTCTAAACCGGTAGTAAAAGCATCAATTTCCTCCTTCGATGTTTGGCTCATCATACGCACGGCTGCCATGGTCCGGTCTATTAAATCAATGGCAGAGTCAGGCAGACGTCGGTCTTTATCATAACGCTTTGCCAGCCGGATTGCCTCAGGTATTACACCCTCGCCAATTGTAAGCTCATGATGCTTTTCATAATAAGGTACTATCATCTGCAACATGCGCGCCGCAGTCGTTTCATCGGGTTCATCAACTTTTATCGTTTCAAACCTGCGGTTAAAAGCCTCATCGGGTTCAATAAACTTACGGTATTCGTCGTTAGTAGTAGCACCTATCAGGGTAATTTCTCCCCTGGCAAGTTCCGGCTTCAACAATTGAGCCGTTCCTGCAGCCCCACCATTCTTATCAAGCATGGTGTGTATTTCATCAATAAACAATATGGCTTTTTCAAATTGTTTTATCTCTTTAATGATGCTCTTAAGTCGGTCTTCAACCTCGCCCTTATAGGATGCACCTGCGACCAATGAGCCAAAATCAAGCTCGAAAAGGATAGCATTTTTAAGATTAGCTGGTACTTTACCATTTACAATATTCAGTGCAAAGCCGTCAATAAGAGCAGTTTTACCCACACCGGGCTCGCCAATGATAATTACATTGGGTTTTGACCGGCGGCCTAATACTTCGGCAATCATTCTTGTTTCGCGGTCACGTCCGATGATGTTATCGAGTTTACCGGTACGTGCAATAGCGGTTTTATCAACGCAATATTTTTGTAACGCGTTCATTTTAATTTCGCCTCCGCTATTTCCGGTTCCATTTGCGCTTACATGTTTAGCGGCACCCACAGCAGTTTGCAAATCAGAAGCCTCTACTAAATCATTTAAAATTTCCGCAGTTGTAAGAGGAAAAGTCTTTAGCTGGTCGTAACTAAAGCCAACTCCCGGCGTTGAAAGCGCAGCCAAAACACAAACGGGGTCAATGCTATCCTTATTCAATTTGAGCCGCACGTTATCAGCTTCTTCCATAACCGTATAAATATGCTCATCGCCCCGGGTAATGGCATCAAGCTTTCCAGACTTTGGATACGATTCAATACGAACATCAGCCCATTCTTCCAGATAACCCACATCCTTTTGCTTCGCCAGCAGGTAACTCATCAGGCCAACATCCTTATGCAACAAGGCACGCAGCAGGTGAGCTGATGAAAACTGATTATTCTGGTATTCTTTGGCAATTGATTGAGCAATCGAAACCGCCTTTTTTAATTCGTCCGAGTATCCTAATGTATCCGCCATATTTTAAAATTAAGGGATTCAATATTAGTAAAATTAAGTTGGAAAACTAAGTCGCCAAAATACTCAATAGCAATCAACGCAAACGTGCATAGCTAATAGCAGCGATTCTATTTTATCACCTCAAAAGGGTATTTCACAAAACGGATTTTTTGTCCTACCAAAGCGTCCAGGTTTTCCTGTGAAGAAGTCCCTAATGAAATGCGAAAATGCTTTTTCAGGACCCCTTCATCGCATTGCAGATATAAAACCGATTGATTCTTGTCGGTCCATGTAAAGTACGATATGCCATGTTTGGTACCCAACAGGGTTGCCACACCGTTGCCTGTTAAAATACCGGTCTTTCGGTTCCATTCAGTATTAAGTGGTTCCAGGTTAGAATCATTCATAATAATTTAGTTTGGGTTGCATGAGCCTTTCAACAAAACCTTAAGCAGAGGTAGTTTTAATATTTGATATGGCAAAATCTCCTTCCGCCAACTCCGAGGAGCGATATAGATAAAATTTGGCAATTTGCGACGAAAAATGTACCTTTCCGCCATAATCTCGTATTCGTTATTACGTCCACCACATAGCGAACCGAAAGGATATTGAACTAAGCTAAAGAATGAATATGAAGAGAATATTTCACGCCTTAATCATAGCCGGTGTATTTTTCACTTTTGCCAGTTCGTGCAAAAAGCCCAAAAACACCATAACTCCTCCCCCTCCGGGAGCTTTAGTTTTATGGAGTAATGTACACGTTGTTGATTCAACGCAGTGGATATTACATAATTCTCCGGCCGATGGGACTTATAGCTTTACATTCACGCCCACAACTCCGGAAATAAATGTTCAAATAGGCGATATTCTTATAGGTTCCACGAATGGGGGGTATATCCGAAAAGTTACAGGAACCTCGTTTAGTGGGCCCCTGTATAATATTATTACAACACAGGCCACGATGGCCGATGTTTTTAAGAGTGGGACGTTTACGTTGCAAGTTCCGATAAATGACCCAAGCCAAACCAGCCCCGGAGTTTACAGAAGTTTTACCAATGTTTCTCTTTATAACCAATACGGGTACACGGTTAACCTACTGAACGCGCAATTTGATATTCAACCTACGCTTTCATTAACTTTTAGTTTCGATTCAACCGGATTGACCAATTTTCAAATGTCGACAACCAATACCACGGCCAAAGATAGTTTGACCCTGGCCGTCCGGGGCCTTGAGCCTTTTGGCTGGTCGGCCAGCAAAACCCTGAGTACTATGAGCCTATCGTCATTGCAATGGGTACAGGCTTATGGAAACATTTCAGTGCCGATTGTTATGCAATTCAACATCAGTTATATAGCCACTTTAGCCGGAGGCTCAGCCAATTATGGTTCAGATTCGGCTAACACCCTCGCCACATGGGTATCGAATGCAGCTTTTAGCGGAGGTGCACAATACACGGCAAACGCGTGGCAACCTATACACAGTGACATTGCAAACAGCAACGTGGCTTTGGATAGTGCCGGCTTTAATGGAAATATAAACACTCGTGCCGGCTTTGTAGCGCAAGTTATGTCTCAGTTTTACGGTGTTGGAGGGCCACAAATAATTTTTGGTCTTGCAGGTGATGTAAAGGGGAGTTCGCGATTTGCACCGGGATATACGCGTAGAACCGATATTTGTTCAGTAGCCACTGATGCCCAATCCGGACCGCCTATTTTTGGCCGAAGTATACCTGGATTTACTCAAAGTTGGGCATCTGATTCTGTTTTTTACCAGGTACCTTATCAAATGTTAGCAATCTCGGGTGACTCGGATAGTACTACAATTGCTAACGTTTATCCCATTCCATTAACTGTAAAGGTTGTTGATTCCAGAGGTAATCCGGTAAATAACATTGCGGTTACATTTAACATCTCAAATGCGGGTAGCGGACATTTCGGTAATGGTCCCACAGGGCCATCCAGCGTTACTATCTACACGGATGTAACCGGCACTGTGCAGGTAACCTGGACAGCAGGTTCTCAACAAGGGTATTGGGCACAATCGGTTTCGGCTACAGTGGTAGATGGCAATCAGACTCCCATTAATGGCGCTCCACATGTATTCCGGGGAACCGCTAAATAACGTTGTATCTTGCTTGATTCTTTAATTATTTTACATCACTCTTAAACTCTTGCCAGTATTTCACCGTCTTGTTTGCGTAAGCTTCAGCATAGCTAACTATTTCATCTTCCAATTTATGGAGGTTGTTACCGAACCTTATAAAATCATCGGCAATTGCTGAGCCCTGACGTCCGCCGGAACGTAAATTATTCCAGGCAACGATGGCTCCCATATCGGTGACAAGCTGGGCGAATTTACTGGTATCCTTTTGCAGGAGGTTGAAGTCAACCTTATCTTCCAATGGCTGTAATTCTTTCATCACAAACCATTTTTTACCCAGCTTAATGGTGTTTAAATACGCCGGCGACGCTGCCTGCACTCTTTGTTGTATACCAATTAAACGCTCTGCCTCAGTTTTCCATTTAGGCTGCTTTAATTTCAGAAAATGTAATGGGGTAGGTAAATCAGCCTCTTTAATATCAAGCAAATAATATCCGTCAGGTTCACCTTTACCTGCCACTAAAACCAAATGGCGCTCAATACCAATGCTACCGGTTCCGGTGGCGCGGTTGGCGACATCAAGTACTTTGTAGAAACCAGGATTCCCTGAATTTTCTTTAGCCCATAAACCAAGCGCCTTCTTAACTTTGTGCTGTACGTCTTTTGTTGCAGCAAATGCCTTCAATTCGTCATGCTTAATAGACACCCCCGTTTTTGCAAACTTTACTCTTTGCTTTAGCATTTCTATACGCGTACGCTGCGAGGCATGGTCCAGTAATTCTCTTACAAAACCTTTCGCTGTTCTGTGTTCCATGTATTTTATGCGGCCCGCGGTCAAGTTGCCGGCATAATTCTGGAGGAGTATTTTAACCAGTTTTCTGCAGTCTGCCACTTCAATTTTAACCAGGTCAGCAGCCAGAAATATACTGGTGCAAAGTCTTACTACATCAAGCAGGCATGGCCCTAAAACAGCCTCATCAAAGTCGTTCATGTCAAAGTAGGCCAACCGGTTATCGCCTTTAAATGTTCCAAAATTTTCGAGGTGCAAATCGCCACATATCCAGGCCTTTGGCGATTTGAGAATAAATGACTTTTCAGGCAGATCTTCGTAAAATAAATGGCACGTGCCCCGAAAGAACCTGAATGGACTTTCTTTCAATGCCTCATATTTCAGCTTAACCATTTCAGGGTCGCGGTCAGCATTGAAC
>Ga0364894_10172_pt1 | contig 34761 bp, 20 predicted proteins | sample ExccelJu500001D4_FD_206942 | JGI IMG/M metagenome (GOLD analysis project Ga0364894, IMG submission 206942) | Enriched cells from Trout Bog Lake Hypolimnion, Wisconsin, USA - BchlTB.July16.5000.01.D4 | ecosystem: Environmental > Aquatic > Freshwater > Lake > Hypolimnion/Profundal zone | place: USA...
TTCAGGGTCGTTGACAAATGACTCGGATTTTGGGTTGAAGGTCAGAACTCTGCCTGTACGATAAGCAATATTTCCAAGATGAGCAAGCGCTGATGAGAGATGAGCGCTCTCAACCGGGCCATGTAGTATGGTGGAATCATGAGCTCTTACAGCATCAATAAAGTTTTTGAAGTGATCTCCACCCTCTTTCCCCTTTTTTCCGGGTGTTTTATCATCACCGAGATAGGTTTCATAGGTGTCGTAGCCTTTAATCACCATAAATCCCTTGTCGCCGTAAAATATATTGCCAACAGATGCCCCATCCTCGGCATTGGTATGCCATGGACGCACCTCAAACTGGATAATTTTCTTCTCCTCCGGATAATGGTAAACAGACGACAATAATTCAGGAGTTTCCTTGCAATCGTCCCAAAGGAATTTACCACCCATTGCGGTTATTTTTGAAGGTAAACCGACGTTTAAGCCCCACATGCACAGATCGGTTTCATGTATTCCCTGATTCCCTACATCTCCGTTACCATAATCCCAGTGCCAGTGCCAGTTGTAATGGACGAGATTTTTGGTGAACGGACGTTTGGGAGCCGGTCCGGTCCAAAGGTCATAATCAAGTCCGGCAGGCACAGGCTCAAAAGGTTTATTTCCGATATCCCCTCTTTTTCTGAATACCAGCCCTCTGGCCATATAAACCTTCCCGATATATCCCTCCCGCAGGAGTTGTATCGCTTCGCGGATGGCTACCGAACTGCGCAATTGAACGCCGTGCTGGACAATACGGTCATATTTATGAACTGCCTCAACCATTTTACGGCCTTCCCAGATATTATGCGAGCCAGGTTTTTCCACGTAGACATCTTTTCCTGCCTGACATGCCCAAATGGTCGCAAGTGTATGCCAGTGATTCGGAGTTGCCACAGTTACAACATGAATATCCTTATTGTCAAATACTTTTCGCATATCCTGAACGGTGTTCACCTTTTGTCCGTATTTTTTTTCGAACTCTTTGGCCCGTTCACCGGCAATATTGAGGTCCGGATCTACCAGGGTGGTGATCTGGACATTCTTTTGAGCCATTAACCCTTCAATGTGGCTCTTTCCTCGTCCGTTTACCCCCAGGACTGCGGCATTGATCCTGTCATTTGCCCCAAACGCATGAGCAGGAATAATGGTTGGAACCGACAGTAATGCAGATGCTGCTGCGGTTTTTTTAATAAAACTTCTGCGTGTCTCCTTGTTTTTCTCTTCCATGGTTCAATTGTTTTAATGTTTTGATGTTAATTTATTTCCGGGTTAAATATATGATGGTTATCAAAGGCCGGGGTGGTGCAAAATAGTTAATATTCCAGAATAAATATCTGGTAGGGCCAATAAAATTTATTGATTACCTTTGCAACTATTGTATTTAGAAAATTAGAATTACTCATGAAAACAATATCCTTTGCGCTGCTTATCGCCATTGCTTTGGTCTCATGCAACGAAAAAAAATCAATGATTGCTATCGCTCCGGGGGCATTTTTTCAAAAGGTCGATGGGAAACAGGTTGAATTATACACCATAAGGAATAAAAACGGGATGGAGATGTCTGTAACCAATTATGGCGGGCGGATAGTCGCTTTAATGGTTCCCGACAGAAGCGGGAAGATGGAGGACATTGTATTAGGTTATGATAGTCTGGCAGGATATCGGAACTCCAACGAGCAGTATTTTGGCGCTGCAATCGGGCGGTATGGAAACCGAATTGCAAAAGGCGCATTTAAACTTGACAATCTTGATTATAAACTTGCGGTCAACAATATTCCCAACAGTCTGCACGGTGGAGTTAAAGGATTCTCCTCGAAGGTTTGGGATAGTGTTCAGAATGGGGAAAATGAGGTGGAATTGACATTGGTTTCGCCTGACATGGATGAGGGTTATCCCGGTGAATTAAAGGTAATGATGATTTACAGGCTTACCGATAAGAACGAGGTTTCCATTTATTACTCGGCAAAAACCAGTAAGCCAACTGTGATCAACCTGACGAATCACACCTATTTTAACCTTCACGGAGCCGGACATGGCGATATTCTGGACCATCGTTTATACCTTAATGCCGATAAATATACTCCGGTAGATACCACACTTATTCCAACCGGTTCAATTGAGCCGGTAAAAGGGACGCCCTTTGATTTTAATCTTCCGGAGCTCATTGGAAAGCGGATCGGCGATCATAACCAGCAGCTGGCATTTGGACACGGATATGACCATAATTTTGTTTTAACTAAAACGAAGAATGAGAAGGTCTCCTTTGCGGCTTCAGTTTATGATTCGTTAAGCGGACGTTATATGGAAGTGTTTACCAGTGAGCCGGGAATCCAGTTCTATACCGGTAATTTCCTTAAGGGTAAAGAAATAGGGAAAGGGGGAAGGCCCTATAATTTCAGGTCTGCATTCTGCCTGGAGACGCAGCATTACCCCGATTCTCCCAATCATCCCAGCTTCCCGACTGTTGTTTTAAGACCCGGCGATATTTATTCTTCCGCCTGCGTCTATCGATTTTCAATAAAGTAGTGTTGGATATATGTTTTTGACTAAAGCGAGCAGACCTTTTCTTTATATTGGTCAGATTATTAAAGATAGGAGTCTTCCTTTTATTTTAGAGAACAGCAAAATGCTGGCTCAGGCGATATTTACCCTCTTTTCAATAGCCATTGCAATCTGGTTTATTAAAAGTGAACATACTGAGTTAGCAGAAGTCAATCGGGTGCTATTTTCGGCTGACTGGCAGTTTGTGTGCATGGGTATACTTTTGACATTTGTCTACGTAATCCTGCAGGGGTTGATGTATGTGGCTTCATTTGCCTCTATTCGGAAACGGATCTCCCTGTTTAGTGCAGTCGTTTTGTTTCTGAAGAGAAATCTGGTAAGTATTTTCCTACCTGCGGGAGGCATTTCATCCCTGGCCTTTTTTACGGGCGAGATTGAGAAGAAAGGAATTACCAAATCGCAGATCCATTTTGCCTCCACCGTTTATGGATTCGTGGGAATTTTATCGGTCATCGTGGTCGCCGTCCCCATATTTCTTTACTCTTTAATTGCCGGAGGACTTGGATCGGGTGAGTGGATCGCATTTATTGCGATGTTGTCGCTGATTATCATTATTTTTTTGATTTACCGGTCAATTGTTAAAAAAGGGTTGTTTTACAGGTGGCTTGTTCAATCATTCTCATTTTTTGAAGTCTTCTCAGTGGATATCCGAAACAACAGGATCAGCAAGAAGCAATTTTTTATAACTGTTTTTTATTCTGTGCTTATTGAGTTTGCAGGAATTGCCCACCTGTATGTTGCAATGCTGGCGTTAGGTTATCACCCTTCCTTGTATGCCGCGTTTGTCGGTTATGTCATTTCAGTTATTTTCCTGATCGTATCGCCATTCCTGCGGGGTCTTGGAGCCATTGAAGTATCAATGACTTTTGTACTGATCCGTTTTGGCTATTCCAATATTGAGGCCGTTACAACAACACTTCTTTACCGGTTCTTTGAATTCTGGCTCCCTTTGGTACTGGGTGTTTTTAGTTTCCTGATGAAAATCAATAAGTTGCTGATGAGGATTATTCCGGCTCTGTTGCTCTTATCATTGGGAATAATCAATATTGTTTCGGTATTAACCCCGGCAATTTCAGAACGGGTACACTGGCTCAGGGATTTCCTCCCTATCGATGCAATAATTGTATCGAATTATTTTGTTCTGGGCCTGGGACTTTTTTTACTGGTTACCGCCTCCTTTATGCTCAAAGGGCTTAAAATTGCCTGGTGGTTTGCATTTTTCCTCTCCTTTGTTTCGATGATAGGTAATCTCACCAAAGCGGTCGATTATGAAGAGGCTATTGCCGCGTTTTTGGTCATTGTCGTTTTGATATTTACCAAGAAAGATTATTATGTAAAAAATAATCCCCGGCTGCGTTCAGTTGGAATACAAACTGCTGTACTAAGCATTATTGCGGTATTGGTTTACAGCGTGATTGGGTTCTATTATCTGGACAAAAAACACTTTAATATTGATTTTAGTTTCCTGCAATCCATCAGATATGCATTGCAGAACTATTTTCTGGTTGGCAGCGGCGATTTGATTCCGGCTGACCGGTTTGCCCATAAATTTATTTTGTCGATCAATGTAAGCGGATTTTTAACCTTGTGTTTCCTGATTTATACGTTAATCCGCCCCTACTTCCTCAAGATCTTTCCATCTCCCCTTGAACTTGAACGGCCAAGAGAATTAGTCACTCAATACGGGAAATCGGCTCTTGACTATTTCAAGACTTATCAGGATAAAATGATCTTTGAGCCTGAAGGGATAAATGCATTCATTGCCTATCGTCCGGCAGGAAATTATGCCGTTGTACTCGAAAACCCGGTTGCAGAGGACGACAATCAGATGAAGCTGTGCATTAGACAGTTCGACCGGTTCTGCTTTGAAATTGGCTTAAAAAGTATCTATTACCGTGTACCTGAGGCTGATCTTCCGATCTATCAAAGTTTGAAGAAGAAGGTTATGTTTTTAGGGCAGGAGGGGTTAGTCGATCTGAACACCTTTTCACTGGATGGCGGCTCCAAGAAGTCGATCAGGAATGCACTCTCCAAAGTAAAGGACCGCGGTTTTAAAACCCAGATTCATACCCCTCCCATTAAGGATGGTCTGCTTCAGAAAATAAAGTCAGTATCTGATGAATGGCTTGAGGATACGGGAAGAAGCGAGATCATATTCTCTCAGGGGATGTTTATCTGGGGTGAACTGAAACAGCAAACGCTGATTACGGTCGAGAATTCGGAAGAGAAAATTGTGGCATTCTTAAACATTATACCCGATTATGCGCGGGGAGAAGGAACATGTGATTTGATTCGTAAGACTTCGGATGCTCCCAACGGGGTGATGGATTTCATTATAATTGAGTTGTTTCGTCACCTTAAATCGGAAGGTTTTTCGTTTGTCAACATGGGTTTTGCACCGATGTCAGGTCTGAACGATCCCCATACTTTCAGAGAGAAGTCAATGAAATTTGCCTATGAGAAGATCAGGGGATTCTCACAATACAAAGGGTTACGAGAATATAAGGAGAAGTTTGCAACGGTCTGGGAGAATAAATACCTGATCTATGATCATGACTTTGATCTTATTCAGGTTCCGGGAGCTTTGATGAAGGTAATCAAGCCTTAAAATTGCGCCGAGGCGATTATTCTCAGGGGTAATTAACCCCCTCGGTGCAATTTTATTTACTGCCAAATACCAGTATGATCACCCCGGTAATGATTCCAAGAAGGAGCCAACCCTTCTGCCGGATATTTTTTTCATGAAATACAACTGCCCCGAGTGTAAATGAGATGATGACTCCACCGCGTCGCAATGCCGATATGACCGATATTAATGATCCGTCACAACCAATGGCGTAAAAATAAAGGAAATCAGCCACCACCAGGAACAAACCAATCATTGGGATAGACCAACGCCATTGAAATGGGGTGTTTTCCTTCCGTTTCGGGTACCAGAGAAAAAGGATAATCGGTAGCAGGAGGCCAACCTGGTATATTGATGACCATGCCTGCATAGCCATCCGGTCAAAATTCCGGACAAGGAACTTGTCATACAGCCCGCTGACGGATCCCAGAAGAGTTCCTGCGATTAAAAATAGAACCCATTTATTGGTGGTGAAATGAAATCCTTCCGACTTCCCGGCGAGCGATAGGAAGTAAAAAAAGACCAGGGTAACAGCGGTGCCAATCCATTGGATCATTGTAAGATGCTCCGAAAAGATTACGATAGCTCCCAATATAATCCAAATAGGACCGGTGGCGCGTATTGGAGAAACTATGGTCAGTGGCAGGTGTTTAATGGCAAAAAAAGCAAAAATCCATGAGGCTGTTACAATGACTGATTTGAGGAAGAAATATCCGTGCTGGGCAAGCGGTGCGGCAGGGACAAAAAAGATGGTATTTTTCAGTAATTCAGGATTGTAGAATGATATTAGGACCAACGGAAGAAAGGTTACTGCATAGGTGAAGGTTGAGAAAAAGAGGACCGGCAAAACAGCATTCTGATTCAGCGATAATTTTTTAAAAACGTCGTATGTTCCCAGGAAAATAGCCGAAATAACGGCAAAGAGTGCCCACATAATTTCAAATTTGGATTGGGCAAAGATAGGAACACCGTAATAACCATCGGGTTCTGATAGGTTATGAAATGGTGAAATTTATGCCTCAGTACATTAACGTATCCAATGCTGTCGATTTTATCTTCTCCGGAATATACCGGTCAGCGATCTGGCTTTTTTGGATAGCTTATTGAGTCCTTCCTCAATCAGGGTTTTGTCGAAATCATCAGAGAACATCATTTCAGGATTCTCCTCAATTTCATTCGGATAGATAAGGATGAAATTATAGTTTTCGAAATTTTTGGCCATCAGGCGCGGAATACTCTCCTGGTTAATTTTATAGGAAATACCCCCAATTCGCGGAAGGGTGATAATGACAAGGTCGGTTGGCAGGATATAGGCAGCTATTTTCATAAAATCATTCCAGTCGGTGAACTCCGTATGTTTTAAGGAAATTGCAATTCTGCGGGAATGCAGATACTCTGTAATGTGTCTGAAGGTTTGAGGAGTAGTGAGAAATTCACACGATACTTTTAAGGTTTTTGCCAGCCGGAATACCCGGTCAAGCCAAAGATTGAAGCCGTATTCCCGGTCGGCGTAGCGCGGGCAGATCACAACAACTCTTTTATGCTGGCTCAGATGGGGAGAGATGCTGCAAACCCAGATAGCCTGGTTTGTATTCTCCACAATATATTTTATGGTATTTCCGAACAGAATGTCGGTAAACTGACTTTTGAGGGCAAATCCAAGGATGATTTCGGTCGCAAATATCTCTGTTGCTACCCGTTTAATCCCGCTCGGGACGTTTTGACTTATCGTGGTAATAATTTCAACCTCCTGATCAAATGCAGAGGCATGAATGATTGCTTTTTCAAGGTTTTTCTTTGCTTCAATAAGCTTCTGCTTTGCCTGAAGATCATCTTCGACAACTGAGAGACTCACAATTGGAAAACGGTTTTTTGGATTTTTCATGGCAATGGCGAGATCCAGTAACCGTTCCATGTTATTGGGGTTGTAGATCGGAACAAGTATTTTTTGATCCCGGATTGAAGGGAGTGTCGGAGGCTCGGATTTATCGGTGATCAGGACAAGTTTGGCCGAATGTTCGGTAACAAAGGAAGCAACAAGGCAGGTTACCAAGATTAACACGATGGTTCCGTTCAAAATATTTTCATCGACAATTCCAATCCTGAACCCTACCATAATTACCGCGATCGTAGCAGCGGCATGCGAACTGCTTAAGCCAAATATGAGATTTCTGTTGGCCCTCGAATACTTGAAAATGGCAGAGGTTACCCACGCCGCGATGTATTTGCCGATGAGTGCAACAATGGTCAGAGTTGCTGCAATTATCAATGCATGAGGGCCTTCCAGCAGTACCCTTAGGTTAATCAGCATTCCGACACTGATCAGGAAGAAGGGGATAAACAATGAATTACCGACAAACTCCAGCCGGTTCATCAGTGATGAGGTGTGGGGAATCAGTTTATTAAGCGCGATACCGGCAGCAAATGCCCCGATGATAGGCTCCAGACCCGCCAGTTCGGATAAAAAGGCGGCAAGAAAAACCATGGCCAGAACAAAGATGAAATGGGAGTTTTTCTCCCCTTCAAAGTGCCTGAAAAACCAGGTGGCTAGTTTGGGAATAAACCATAAAACAATACCAAGAAATAGTAAGACAGAAATTGAAAACCGTACCCAAAAATCAGTTGTAAGCTCACCGTTTACCGAGCCGCTAATTACTGCCAGAATTATTAATACCGCAGTGTCTGTCAGCATCGTTCCTCCCACAGTTATCCCTACTGCTTCATTTCTTGAAATGCCGAAACGGCTCACAATGGGGTAAGTCACCAGCGTATGGGTGGCAAACATACTTGAAACTAAAAAACTTGTCTCGAAACTAAATTCCAGCAGATACCTGCAAACCGGGTATCCAATGGCGAAGGGCGAAATAAAGGTAAAGAAGCCAAATACCAGACTCTTGTGCCTGTAATCGGAAAACCCTTTCAGATCCAGTTCGAGACCGGCTAGAAACATGATATAAAGCAATCCGATGGTGGAAAAGAGATCTATCGCTGAATTTTTGGCGATAAGATTCAGTCCGTGAGGACCAAAAATAACTCCGGCAATGATAAGACCGATAATTCCGGGAATTTTAAATCTTCGGAATATAATTGGCGCCAGAAGGATAATGAACAAGATGAGAGCAAACAGAAGTACTGAACTCTGAAATGGTCTTTGAAATATATGGTTCAGATTATCAAGTACTTTATCCATTTTTTGCCTTTTCAATATCCGGGCGAAACCCGAATCTCAAAATTATCCTTTTAATTACAGAATATTCACATCTGCCGGGATTTTTATTCGGTTAATATCAATGGTGATTGAGCGTGAGTTTAGTGATTCCCGGAGCCGGATTTCACGGATGACACCTGATGATGATAACAGGGTGGATGACCGGCTTCTAACTTCTGATCAATTTAAAAGTGCGCTTGTCCTGTTATAATCTCGTCAACAAACAATCCGGGGAATCACGCATCAGCCGGTTTCCTGTGGGGAAAACTGAACTCTAATTATGAATAGTAATAACTTTTCCGTTTATTTCGCCTGGTCGGCTGAAACTTATCAACCGAAGTGTGTTCATTACTGCCTCCTGAATTGGTTTGTGCCACCTCCGTTTTTCATTATATTTGTGCAAAATCGATTTTGAAATGGTCCCAGGTTATTCAGAAGAATCAATTCGTACGCTTGATTGGAAAGAGCATATCCGTAAGCGACCAGGTATGTATATTGGAAAGTCAGGGGATGGCTCAGCTCCTGATGACGGCATTTATGTGTTGTTGAAGGAGGTTCTCGATAATTCCATCGATGAATTTATGATGGGCAATGGTCGGAAGATCGATGTCACGGTATCGGATGAACTTGTTTCGGTACGTGACTATGGCCGTGGAATTCCGCTGGGTAAGCTGATGGACGTAGCTTCCAGGATGAACACGGGCGCTAAATATGATTCAAAAGTATTTAAGAAATCTGTGGGGTTGAATGGTGTAGGGATAAAGGCCGTCAATGCCCTGTCACATAAATTTTCGATTAAATCGGTGCGGGATGGCCGGCTTAAAAAAATTGATTTTTCCAAAGGTGAAATCATCCATGATCATGAAGAGATTTCAACCGAAGAGCCCAATGGAACAGCGGTAGTTTTTACCCCCGACAGCGAGATTTTCAGGAATTTCCATTATATCGAGGAGTTTGTGGTCCCTTTGGTAAAAAACTATACTTTTCTGAATGCCGGATTAATCATAAATTTTAACGGAGAAAAATACCTTTCCAAAAATGGACTTTATGACCTTTTGGAGGAGAATCTCGATCAGGATCCGGTCTATCCGATTATCCATCTCAAAGGGGAAGATATCGAATTTGCCCTCACTCACAGCAACCAGTACGGGGAGGATTATTATACCTTTGTGAACGGACAGTTTACACCACAGGGTGGGACTCATCTGGCAGCTTTCCGGGAAGCTCTTGTAAAAACCATCCGCGAATATTACCATAAGGAATTTGATGCCTCCGATATTCGAGCTTCAATTGTTTCAGCCTTAAGTATTAAGGTTGAAGAACCCATATTTGAATCGCAGACCAAAACAAAATTAGGGTCAAAGGACATGGGCCCTGACGGCCCGTCGGTGCGCAATTTTATTATGAATTTTGTCCAGAAGGAACTGGGCAATTATCTCCATAAAAACGCTCAGACTTCCGACGTTCTGCTTAAACGGATTCAGGAATCGGAACGTGAGCGTAAGGCGATTTCTGGAATTCAAAAGCTGGCCAAGCAACGAGCCAAAAAGGTTAGTCTGCATAATAAAAAATTGCGTGATTGCCGGATTCACTACAATACCTCCCATGAATTCAAGGATAACAGTTCTATATTTATCACCGAAGGAGATTCGGCCAGCGGATCCATCACCAAATCACGTGATGTGACTACTCAGGCCGTTTTCAGCCTGCGGGGTAAGCCTCTGAACAGTTATGGATTAACCAAGAAGATTGTGTATGAAAATGAAGAGTTTAACCTGCTTCAGGCGGCCCTGAATATCGAAGAGGGGATTGATGAGCTCCGGTACAATAAAGTGATTATCTCGACCGATGCCGATGTCGATGGGATGCATATCCGGTTGCTGCTGATCACCTTCTTTTTGCAGTTTTTCCCTGAACTGATTAAAAAGGGACATCTGTATATCCTTCAAACACCACTTTTCAGGGTGCGCAATAAAAAGAAAACAACCTATTGCTACTCGGAGCAGGAGCGGGATCAGGCGGTAAAAACCCTAGGGGCTAATCCGGAGATTACCCGATTTAAAGGTTTAGGAGAAATATCGCCCGATGAATTTAAAAATTTTATTGGCGAGGATATCCGACTCGATTCGGTGATTCTGAATAAAAACGAATCGGTGGCCGAAATGCTCGAGTTTTACATGGGCAAAAACACCCCCGATCGGCAGGATTTTATTATTGAGAATCTCCATGTCGAAAAAGATGAAGTGTAAACCATATTGGTCAGTCGTTGGACTGACGTGAGCCAGATAAATCAAAGTAACAACTCCAATTCAACTGTTTAAAATGTCTGACGAGGAAGATATCGTATCATTGCCGCTGCCGGAAGAAAATGAGGCAAAAGATGCAAAAAAGGAACTGCACCATATCGTTTATTTGTCATCGATGTATCAGAGCTGGTTCCTGGATTATGCCTCTTATGTTATTCTGGAAAGGGCAGTCCCCTATGTAAACGATGGCCTAAAACCTGTTCAACGCCGTATCCTTCATGCCATGCGACAGATGGATGACGGCCGTTATACCAAGGTTGCCAATATCATCGGACAAACCATGATGTACCACCCGCATGGGGACGCTTCCATCGGCGATGCGCTGGTTCAGCTGGGTCAGAAGGATTTGTTGATTGATGCCCAGGGCAACTGGGGAAATATATTAACCGGCGACGGGGCTGCAGCTCCCCGGTACATCGAGGCACGACTTTCGAAATTTGCACTCGAAGTGCTTTTCAATCCAAAGACCACTAAATGGCAGCTCTCATACGATAGCAGGAACAAAGAACCTGTAACCCTGCCGGTGAAATTTCCGCTGCTGTTAGCCCATGGCGTGGAAGGTATTGCGGTAGGACTCGCATCAAAAATCCTTCCCCATAATTTTATAGAACTGCTTGATGCCTGCGTCGCTTACCTGAACCATCAGAATTTTGAACTTTTCCCAGACTTCCTGACCGGTGGTTATATCGACGTCTTGAAATACAATGATGGTTTGAGGGGCGGGGCGGTGAAAATCAGGGCAAAAATCGAAAAAATAGACAGCAAGACCCTTGTAATTAATGAGATACCTTTCGGGCGAACAACCTCTTCATTAATTGAGTCGATTGTTAAGGCGAATGAAAAAGGAAAAATCAAGGTTAAAAAGATTGATGATAACACTGCGGCAAATGTCGAGATCCTGATTCATTTGATGCCCGGAATCAGCTCAGACAAGACCATCGATGCCCTTTATGCTTTTACCGATTGTGAAGTCTCTGTTTCACCGAATGCCTGTATCGTCGAGGATGATAAACCAAGGTTTATTACGGTTACCGAAATTCTAAAAAAATCGGTCGATAAAACGGTGGAGTTGCTCCGGCTTGAGCTCGAGATTCAAAAGGGTGAGCTGGAAGAACAGTGGCATTTTGCCTCTCTTGAACAGATCTTTATTGACGAACGGATCTATAAAGATCAGGAATTTGAAGATTCCGGAACTATCGATCAGGCTATTGAACATATCGATAAGCGGCTTGCTCCGTGGAAACCAAAGTTCAGACGGGAAATTGTACGTGAAGATATAGTTAAGTTGTTGGAAATCAGAATGGGGCGGATTCTGAAGTTTAATACCGAAAAGGCAAACGAAATCATAAAGGGAATTGAGGACCATATTGCTGAAGTCGAGGCAAATATTCAGAATTTAATTCCTTATACCATTTCCTGGTATGAACATCTTAAAACAAAGTATGCCAAAGGTCGCGAACGTAAAACTGAAATCCGGAGTTTTGAAAATATCGAAGCCGCAAAAGTTATTGTAGCAAACGAAAAATTGTATCTCGACCGTGAAGAGGGATTTATTGGAACAGGATTAAAGAAAGCAGAATATTTGTGTGATTGTTCTGATATTGATGATATTATCGTTTTCCGTCGGGACGGATCCTATTTTGTGGCCAAAGTAACTGAAAAAGCATTTATCGGAAAGAATCCGATTCATGTGGCTATTTTTGGGAGAAACGACAACCGCACAATCTATAATCTTGTTTATCGCGACGGAAAGGCGGGAGCAACCTATATGAAACGTTTCAGCGTCACAGGGGTAACCCGCGACAAGGAGTATAATATGACCATGGGAACTGATGGCTCGCGGATACTCTATTTTAGCGCCAATCCAAACGGCGAGGCTGAAGTCTTGCGGATCCTCTTTAAACCGAAACCAAAGCTTAAAAAGCTGGTCGACGAAATAGATATGGCTCAGCTGGCTATCAAGGGGAGACAATCCATGGGTAACCTGGTGACCAAAAATGAGGTTCACAAGGTAACCCTCAAGGAGAAAGGAATTTCTACCCTTGGCGGCCGCAAGATCTGGTTTGACGAGGATGTGCTGCGGCTCAATGCCGATGGTCGGGGTAAATATCTGGGTGAATTCACCGGGGATGAAAAAATCCTGGTGATCGATAAGGATGGCGGATACCAGGTTTATTCCTATGATTTAGAGAACCACTTTGAAAAAAATATCCTCTCGATCGAGAAATTCCGCCCCGACAGGATTGCCTCAGTGGTCTATTTTGATGCAGAACAGAACTTCTACTATCTGAAACGGTTTACCATTGAAACAAATGGAGGAAAGCCTTGCGCATTTATTGGAGAACATCCTGGAAATAAATTGATTAGTATAACATGGGTAACCTACCCCAGACTGGAGATCGAATTTGGAGGAGATAAAAATCACCGGGAGAATGAAATCATTGAGGTTGCTGAGTTTATAGGCGTTAAATCGTTTAAAGCCAAAGGTAAACGACTTTCGGGTTACGAAGTGAGCAACATTAAAGAGTTGGAACCGGTCATTAAGGATGAAGATATAAAACCGGAGATCGAAATTCTTTCACCTGTGAACCCTGATGATAACATTCCATTCGAGATTAATCGTCCAGCCGATGAATCTGATCCAAGCCAGATGGAAATAAATTTTGAGTGATGAAGATATATCTGATCGGATATATGGGTTGCGGGAAATCTACCATTGGGAGAAAAGTCGCTGATTTGATGGGAATTAGTTTTATTGATCTGGATAAGTATATCGAGGAGCGCTACTTCAAATCTGTTCCTGCAATTTTTGCCGAAGAGGGGGAAAGCCGTTTTCGCGAGAAAGAACGGACGGCATTACTCGAAGTCTCGGAATTTGAAAATGTGGTAATTGGTACCGGAGGTGGTGCCCCTTGTTTCTTCGACAATATGGAGGTGATGAATGAGAAAGGAGTTACAGTTTATATTGCACCTGATACCGAAGTGCTTGCAACACGATTGATAAAATCAAGAACCGAAAGGCCACTGATTGCGGGCAAATCATATGAAGAGCTTATTTCATTTATTAATAATGCGTTGGAGAAGCGGGCCCCGTTTTATGAAAAGGCTAAAATTATTATTCGGGGAGAGAATAACCTGGATCCAAAATTGGTCATCGACAATATACAGCACCGTGATACTCAAAATAAAAACAGATTGCATTTCTGATGCAATCTGTTTTTATTTCTTAGGCACTCTGTTTACTGACATTCCTGTAGGTATAGGAATAGAATATGTGTCTTCTTGCAAACCTTAACAGCGTGGAAGAATTAACAAATTTGTTGTAGATATTTTTGGGTATTCCGAAGTACTCATAAACACTTCCATCCTGAAAGGTAATCTTAAGCGTCTGGCCCTTATAGGTATAATCATCGATTCCTGAGGTATTGGTCGTGAGGGTATATCCCTCCAGATTAAATGCCTGGGTTTCAGGCGCTATACTTACCAGAAAATGATAAGCCTCGATGATATTTTTACTTTTATGTTCAGCCTCAGCTTTTCGTTCATCATCGCCAACGAATTTATCAGGATGCCACTCCTTTATTAAATTCCGGTAGGTAGTTTTTAATTCGCTTAAACCGGTTTCCGGGGTGATATCCAGTAATCTTCGGTATTCAATAATACGCTTCATGAATGTTATTAATGTGAAATATTTAAGGGCGCAAAGGTAATCAAAAAAGTTTAACTCTATTGCTATAAACCAGGTGCGCGGAGTTATCAGCTGCAACCATGCGATTATTGAAAATTACATGCAATTTGTCATTTATTCAGTTGCCGGAGCTTTTCCCTGATGTATCTGCCGGTTTCGCTCAGATCGCTTTCTTTCCAGCCTCCAAATTCAGAAGCTCCGGGCAACAATAGGGCAGTAGTCTCATTTTTGTCAGTGACATGCCAGATAACCCAGCTTAGCCGGTTTCTCTCAAGCCAATTCATCCAGAGCGCTGTTTTATCACGATTAAATTCGCCGTTGCCATTTGATTCTCCAACTCCGCATTCAGTAACAAACAGGGCAATCCCTCTTTTGGTGGCTAACTCTGCTTTTGCCCTAAGTTTCTCCTGGTGATTGGGGTCTGAGGCATAGAAGTGAAAGGAGTAGGCCAGATTATTAAAGCCTGTAATCGGATCTGAAGCTGCAATATCAACATCCTGATCCCAATCCGGACTTCCGATAACAATGACATTTTGTGAATCATACTTTCGGATTACCTTAATTACTGCCTCCGAATAGGTTTTTACCACTTGCCAGCTCTGGTGGACCGGCTCGTTAAAGATCTCATAAATGACATTTGGTATACCCCCATATTTTTTGGCCATAAGGGTGAAAAAAGCCTCAGATGCCTCCAGGTGCTTCTCTGCATTGTGATCGTGCCAATCGATTAAAACATAGATACCATCTTTAACGGACTGATCGATTACCGATCTCATCATCTTCAACTGCTTTTCGGGACTTTGCAAATAACCCTGATCAGGCTGAACGCCCATTGACGCCCGTAACAGTGATATTCTAAAATCCCTGGTCAGCCAGTCCACCACTGCCGGATTGTAATATTTTTTGCCTGCCCAAAGACTCCATGACAATGATATGCCGCGCAATTGGGGAGGAAGGCCCTCCTTGTTAACCAATGTGTTGCCTGTAACCCTAAGGGGGCCATTGATCTCAACAGGGCGAAGTGGCTGTGCAGAGGTAGCCAATGGAAAAAGGATCGGCAAAATGGCTAATAACCTGTATAAATAATTCATATAAATTGAATTAGTTGAGATCTGATCTCCCAACATATTTTGATGGAAGTACTCCGAATTCGTTCTTAAAGTGTTTGCTGAAATATTTGGGATCATTAAACCCTACCTGAAAAGCGATTTCCGATACATTCATCTGACTCTTGGATAACAGAAGTGCAGCTCTTTTCAATCTGAGTGAACGGACAAATTCCAGGGGAGCTCTTCCGGTAAGGGCCAGGATTTTTTTATAAAGCAGGGTTCTGCTCATTCCCAGATCATGGCTCATTGTTTCCACTGAATAATCGGTTACGGCCATATTTTTCTCAACAAGCTCAAGCGCTTTTCGCATAAACCGTTCATCGAGCGATGTAACAGCAATATCCAGGGGTTCAATATTAATTTTGGTTCTGAAAAGGTGACGTGAATTGCGTCTTAGATTGATAATATTGGTAATTTTCGCCTCCAGGACCTGAAAATTGAATGGTTTTGTGACGTAATCATCTGCACCGTTCTCCAACCCTTCCAGTTGCTGTTGTTCTGATGTCCTGGCCGTTAACAATATCAATGGAATATGACAAATGGTCCGGTCCGATTTAACCCTCCTGCACAATTCGATTCCATCCATTCCAGGCATCATGATATCGCTGATAATAAGGTCCGGATGAACTTTATGGATAAGTTTTAAAGCTTCATCTCCATTTGAAGCTTCATGTATCTGATATTTTTGAAACAAATTGTCTTTGAGATAAAAGCGTAAATCGTCGTTATCTTCAACAATAAGGAGTAGCGGTTTTTCGGAAGTCTGCTGAATTTCAGTCTGTTCCGGAGCAACGGGAATGCTTTGGCTAACGATATTCACTATTTCAATTTCTGATTGATTTTCAGGCAATACACTGTTTTTAGCAGGCAATAAAATGGTGAAACAACTTCCTTTTCCAATTTCGCTGGTTACTGAAATTTCACCTTCATGAAGTTTAACGAATTCTGAAACGAGCGAAAGACCTATTCCAGTCCCTTTTTCAACCTGACCAGAGGAATCAATCTGAAAGAACCGTGTGAATATCTTCTCAATTTTATCATGCGCAATCCCGATTCCCGTATCTTCAACCATTATGAGAACATTATTGTTTATATTGCTGTTATACAGATCGCTATGATTTGTTTCAGCTGCCAGAGAGACAGTTACCCGGCCATTTCCAGGGGTAAATTTAAATGAATTTGAAAGCAGATTAAACATGATTTTCTCCAGTTTATCCTTGTCGAAAAAAGTATTGAGTACCTTGATTCTGGTATTGAAAACCAATTCAACCTGCTTTTGCTCACTTAAGTTATTAAAGGAGGAGACAGTTCCTTCCACAAAAGCTACGATATCACCAAATGAGGGATTGTAACTGAATCCCTGCACCTCCAATTTTCTAAAATCGAGCAATTGATTGACCATTTGCAACAATCGCCGGGCATTCTGGTCAATTAAATTCAGGTATTTCTCCTCGGGCTTCTCCTTTAACTGGGCCAATAATTTCTCTACAGGTGCCATTATTAAAGTTAACGGAGTGCGGAATTCATGCGAAATATTGGTAAAAAACTTGATCTTTAGAGAATCTATTTCGTGAATATGCTGAGCTTCAATTCTTTCGTGTTCGATTCGCATATTAATTCTTTCCCTGACCAAAATGAGCTGCCGAAGGAGTATTAATAACAAGAAGATAATTATGGCGTAAAGGATATAGGCAATCCAGCTTTTCCAGAACGGTGGAAGTACGATAATCTTGAGGGTGATTTCCTTGCCCTCAGAGTTCCCTTTCAACTCTTTAACATGAAAAATATAGGTTCCGTTATTTAGATTTGTGTAGGTGGCTGAATTCTTTTTGCCGTCGGTAGTGATCCATTGATTATTAAATCCGTCAAGTTTATAGGTATAGCTGTTTTTATCAGGTGAGAAGTAATTAAGTGCAATGAATTCGATGGTAAATGAATTCTCGCGGTATTTTAATTCTATCTCCGAGGTATTGAAAATGGGTTTTTCCAATAATATACGGTTGTCATATTTTTGACCATAGGGAATGCTTTTATTAAAAATCCTAAAATCCCTGAAAATAATCTTCGCAAAGGAGGTGTCATTTTTTACCTCATCGGGATAAAAGGCATTCAATCCGTCCGGGCCACCAAAGAAGATCTCTCCGTCGGTGGTGCAGAGCGCTGATGGTTCATTAAATTCCTTTCCCTGAAGTCCATCGGTAATATTAAAGTTTGTGAAAGTAAAATCAAATTGATTAATGTTGCGAACATTTTTAAGTATCAGCTCTGAGATTCCATTTCTTGAACTAATCCATAAGTTCTTATTCTTGTCCTCGACAATTCTTTGGATCGTGTTTGACGGTAATCCGTCAGCGATAGTAAATTGTTTCACCGAATTATTCGTACGGTTGAGTAGATTTAGCCCATTTTTAGTACAAACCCAGAAAAATCCGCGGCTATCCTCAAAGCAACTGGTCACATTGTTATCGGTTATTGAGTTGATGTCGCCCGGTCGTTTTTGAAGGCACTGAAAAGATTTGACATATTTATCGAAGAATGAAAGTCCATTCGAAGTTGATGCCCAAACCATTTTGGTTTTGTCACAATAAAGTGAAGTAATGTAGTCGCTGCAAATGGAGCTATTCCGAGCATTAAATCGGATGAATTTCCCGGTTTTCTGGTCTAACCGGTCGAGTCCGCTGCCAAGTGTTCCAACCCAAAGATTATTTAATTCATCCTCACAAATACCGTAAATCCGGTCGTCGGAAATAGAGGTTGTGTCCTCCAGTTTATTCTTGTAGACCGTAAATTTTCCGGTGGAAGGATCCAACTTATCAAGACCTCCAAAATAGGTGCCAATCCATAAGTTGTTGGCATGGTCGTTAAATAAGGAGACGATAATATTACTGCTTAATGAATTGGCAGATTGCGGATTTGATTGTATTGCAGTGATTTTATAGGTTTTTCGGTCCAGGTAATTAAGCCCCCCTCCATCTGTCCCGATCCAGATATTACCCTTTCGGTCTTCAGACAATGCATTTACATCGTTATGGCTAAGGCTATGGGGATCGCCCGCTAAATGTCTGTAAATCCTGAATTTTAAAAGATTTTTCTTATAATAATTAATCCCCTTTTTGGTTGTCCCCAGCCAAACAATCCCGTCTTTGTCGCAAAACGCCGATGAAAGCCCGTTTGAAGAGATTTTCTGGTCATCAAAAGGCTGATGTTTTAGATTGGTGATCTTTAAAAGCTTTTTATCGATAATAAATACTCCTCCTCCATCCGCTGCAACCCAAATCTGACCATCAGTATTCTGCGAAATGGCATCAATTATTTTTAACCCTTCGGTTTCTTTAAATTGGCCATTAAAATGGTTGTTCCATACCCCTCTGGTGATATCAAACAGATAAAGTCCATACAAATTTCCGACCCAAAGCTCATTATCACGATCCACAAACAATCTGGTATGACTTTCCTGCGATCTTTCGGCATTCTCCGGTATTTTGAATTTGATAAATCCTTTCTTTGACTCATTAAATTGAATAATAAATCCGTTTTTGGAACTAATCCACATGTTTCCAATCTTATCCTGAACAATTGAGGTGATCGCATTCAACGGGGAGTTGCAGTTGGTACTGTCCATTAATATATGGTGAACAGAATTATTTTGAATGTTATTGAAAAAACAACCGTTGTTGGTTCCAATCCAGATATTTCCGTTTTGATCAGAAGCTATTGTATTGATATATAGGATATCACTACAATTTTGCCGGGTTGAGGAGGTGTAATTCAGGTTTTTGATCTCATAGGTATTTCCATTCAGAACACTCACTCCATTTCCTGTTCCAATCCAAAGATTCCCCTGCTTATCTTCAGCGATACCATTTATGTTGTTATTCGCAATTGATCCGTTTACCGGATTTTCGCTCGTAAAAATCTCACAGTTTGATCCGTCAAACCGGTTGAGCCCTGCATTGGTCCCAAACCAGACAAATCCTTTCGAATCCCGGTAAATACAATTGATCTGATTCTGGGATAAACCGTTATTGACATTTAAATGTGAAAAAACATACGGACTCTCCTGGGCTGCAGCATGGTTCATTAATCCGGTTAAGAGAAGGATGGTCGCAGTTGCGGTTCCGAGTCTTCTGGAAAGATTCGCATTTGCAGCCACGATTCCTGAAACAATAGGGAGGATGGATGATTTTTGCGTTTTCAAGTATTTACAGGTTATGGTTGGTTAGTCATAAATGAGAGAAACTTAGGTCAGTTCATCCGGTCAAAAATATAAAATGAACAGTTAAATATACAACAAAAATATCAAAGTTAACATTTGACACCCTTAACAAAAACAAACTGTACCGGATTTCAAAACTACTGTCATGCTTTTAGAAACAAATGTGATACCTGATCGGATGAACTTCAAAGTATATTTGATTATACTTTTCACAAAACTGAACTAAGTAATCCTAAGGATATAATGATACTATTTAAAATTGTGATTTTCTCCTTTTTGACCCCTCTAAATCTCCCTAAAGGGGAGACTTTTGGCCAGTAATCTGTACGAAACTCCCCTCCTTGGGAGGGGTTGGGGGAGGTCCAAAGAGGAAACAAATAATTACCACATTATATTGTTCTCATTACCCAAACGGCTTCTAATAATTATTGCCCTTTTATGAAAAATCCAAAGTACCTGTATCTGATTATTGAATTGCTCATTTATTTGATCATCATTGTCAGTATATTACTATTAATCAATAAATTATGAATTAACTCCATTAAAATATGACAACCAGCAATCAAACTCGTTCTTTATTCTTTAATTTTTAAACTTAAGTCTATGTATTTATGAAACCAATTAAACTTTGTTTTTCGCCAGGAGGGAAGTGGACAGGAAGGTTCTTATCCATGATTCTTTTAATGGTATTGTTTACAGGGATGGCTTTTGCCCAGCAGAAAACCGTCAATGGGAAAGTAACTGATGAATCAGGTTCTCCCGTTCCGGGTGCAACCATCGTTGTAAAAGGAACTACCACCGGGACTGTCAGTGACATGGATGGTAAATTTGCAATCAGTTTACCAGCCAATGGTAAAGTCATTGTTATCTCTTTTATAGGGATGACATCACAGGAGATTACAGTTGGCAGGCAAACTACTTTTACCGTAAAATTGGTCCCCCTGACCATCGGATTAGATGAGGTTGTGGCAGTGGGATATGGTGTCCAGCGGAAGAAATTGGTCACCGGAGCAACTGTTCAGGTCAAGGGGGAAGATATTCAAAAGATGAATACCGTCTCACCGTTAACTGCTTTGCAAAGCCAGTCACCGGGAGTGAATATTACCAAGGTTTCCGGTGAGCCGGGAGCCGGTTTTAAGGTGGCGATCCGCGGAATTGGAACCATTGGCAATGCACAGCCGTTGTACATTGTGGATGGCGTTCCACGAGGAAATATCGATTACCTCACCACCAATGATATCGAATCGATTGATATTCTGAAGGATGCTGCTTCGGCTGCCATTTACGGAGCCAGGGCTGCAAACGGGGTAATCATGGTAACTACCAAAAAGGGAAAAGAGGGAAAGGTGTCTGTAACTTATGATGGTTCTTACGGAGTTCAAAATGTGTTTAGAATGTTGCCTCTTCTGAATGCCAGGGAATATCTGATGATTGAGAATGAGCAACGAATGAACTCCTCGCTGCCACTGTATACCAAAGCCGATTATGACAAATTGTTGGCACCTGGGGATTATGAAAAAATAATAAATGGCCAGTGGAACGGCACTAACTGGCTCAAACAAATGCAAAATAAGAGCGCTCCAATCCAAAGTCACGCCGTAAACATCACAGGTGGAAATAAAGCCTCCACCTACTCAATTGGCTCATCGTATACCGACCAGCAGGGAATATTCGGAGCTCCGGTTCAGTCAACTTACGAGCGGTACACCCTTCGGATCAACTCGGATCATGTTATTCTGCATAAGAATTTTGATGTTATCAAAGTTGGTGAGAATTTGTCATTCACCAACAATAACAACCATGGTATTGCCACCGGGAATATGTGGTGGAATGACATCGCATCTGCCGCACAGACAATGCCTGTTCTCCCTATGTGGGCAGCCGATAAAAGTGATCTGGCATTCCCGTATCACTATGCGATTCCATGGAGTTCAAATACTTCGAATCCAACAGCTTCAATGATTTACAGGGGGGCAAATATCTCCAAAAGTTTCAATATGAACATGAATGCCTATGTGGAGATTCAACCGATTAAAGGGTTAAAATATAAGAGTATGTTTTCAGTGAGCCCGAGTGCCTCTACCTGGAGGAGTTGGACGCCAACTTATAATTTAGGCCCGGTAAATGTGCAAACCTCCAATACGGTAAGCCAAAATTCGAGCTATGGCATCGGAGGCTGGATGTTTGAAAATACGCTCAATTATGACTTTACCTATAAGAGCCTTCATCATTTTAATGTGCTGGCAGGTATGAGCGCTGAACGATCGGGATTAGGTGAAGGGGAATCGATCACGAATTTAAACAGTGTTTTCAAAGACTTTCAACACGCCTATATTGATAATGCCAATGTCGCAGCTACTGCAAGTATTGGGGGCAGTCCATGGACCAAAGGTGGCATTTTATCCTATTTTGGACGTATTAATTACGACTACAGGGAGACTTATTTGATGACCCTGGTGATGCGCGCTGACGGATCTTCAAATTTTGCCCAGGGGCATCGTTGGGGTTCATTCCCATCTGTTTCGGCCGGTTGGGTTGCTACCAACGAAAAGTTTCTGGAATCAACCAAATCATATTTGGATTTCCTTAAAGTCAGGGGCAGCTGGGGACAAAATGGAAACCAGAGTATTCCCGGATTCCAGTATACCTCACAAATTGCCTATAATACAGACAATACCCTCGCAAATTACTATTTTGGATCAAGTAAAACCGTTCCAACCCTTGGAGCTTATCCGTTGAATATTCCAACGCCTAATTTGAAATGGGAAACATCAGAACAGTTGGATCTTGGTTTTGACGCCCGGTTCCTGGGCTCAAGATTAAATGTCGCCTTCGATTACTATAAAAAAACAACCAAAGGCTGGTTAGTTGCAGCTCCCATCCTGGCCAGCTGGGGTGTAGACGCCGCGCCCTATATTAATGGCGGAACCATTGTGAATAAGGGTGTTGAACTTGGTTTAAACTGGAAAGACCATGTAGCCGGATTTAAATATGGTATTACAGGCAATTTCAGCTTCAACAAAAATGAGGTTACAGATATCCAGAACAGCCAGAAATTAATCGCAGCAACCAATGTCAAATTGTGGGGGAATGGCCCTTACATTGCACGTGCACAGGTTGGTTACCCGGTAGGATATTTCTGGGGCTATAAAACGGCCGGAATTTTCCAGAACCAGGCTGAAGTTACGAGCTATAAAAATCCGGCTGGCGTAGTTATCATGCCCAATGCTGTTCCGGGCGATGTAAAGTTTGTGGATACAAACCATGACGGGGTTATTGACGATAACGATAAGGTGAAGATTGGGGATCCAAATCCACATTTTATATTCTCCTTAAACTTAAATGCCGAATATAAAGGTTTCGACTTGTTGATAGCCACTTATGGTGTTGCAGGTAATCAGATTGCCCGCGACTGGCATGATGCCGGCAGTCCGCAAAACAATTATACCACCGAGGTATTGGGAAGGTGGCACGGTGAAGGCACCTCAAACAGACTTCCGCGCGTCACAGACGGATCCAGCATAAATCAGCAATATACCTCAGATCTTCAGATCGAGAATGGTGATTATCTCAGAATTAGTAATGTTACGATCGGATATGATTTCAAAAAAATATTTAAATCTTCCCCGCTGGAACAAATGCGTTTGTATTTCGCCATACAGAACCTCTACACATTTACACGGTATTCCGGAATGGATCCTGAAATTGGTACAAGTACCGATGACACTAATTTTGGATGGACCAAAGGTATCGATCTGGGATTCTACCCAAGTCCAAGGACATGTTTGGTTGGTATAAGTTTAAAATTTTAATACCCGATAAATCATGAATAAGATATTTTTATTTATAGCTACAATACTACTGTTTGCCGGGTGTAAACAGAGCTTTCTGGATACTCAGAATCTCACCCAGAAAAGCAGCGACAATTTTCCGGGTTCGTATGTAGAAGCCGAACAGGCAGTTACCGGAATCTATGCAATCCTTCCAACAGGCTTTGGCGGTATGGCCAGTCCATTGCTTATCTCTGAAATTTTGTCTGATGACCGTTTTGGCGGTGGAGGTCAGAATGACCGTGATCCTCAGGCTATTGAATTCTTCCGTGTTAAAATTCCGAATGAATTCGCAACCACCTGGGCATCGTGTTACAAAGGGATTTTTCGTGCAAACACCCTTATCGCTTCAATAAATAAACCAAAATGGGATAATGCCGCCCAACGGGAAAAGATCTTTGGTGAGGCAAGTTTTCTTAGGGCTTATTACTATTTTGATTTAGCCCGTTTATTTGGAAGGGTTCCACTGGTAATTGATCCAACGCCGGCAAATAATCCCAAAGCTTCTGCAGATTCATTATTTGCTCAAATTGGACAGGATTTGAAAAATGCAATTGATTCACTCCCGGCTACACCGATTAGTACAAGTTGGAAAACTGCCAATATGGGAAGAGCCACCAAATGGGCCGCTGAGGGGATTATGGCCAGGGCATTCCTTTTTTATACCGGATATTATCAGAAAACAGAAATGCCCTTGTCAGGTGGCGGGAGTGTAAACAAAGCTAAAGTAATAGCCTGGGTCGATGATTGTATCGCCAACAGCGGCGCCAGCCTGGTTCCTGATTTCAGAAACATGTGGCCTTATGCACTTAAGGATTCAACCCACTATGGATATGCCAAAGCAAATGGTTTACAATGGGTTATGGATGCTGGAAATACGGAAAGTATCTTTGAGATCGTCTTTTGCGGCCTCACAGGAGCCAGCTGGGGTACAGATAATGTCTATAATAATACGGTCGATCTGTTTTGCGGACACAGGGATCCTACCGCACAAAAACTTCCCTTTGGGCACGGCTGGGGATTTGCACCGGTTAATCCAAATTTTTATAATTCATGGCCTTCAGGCGATCTGCGCAAACAAGGTTCTGTCTGGAATGAGGATGATACCTCCGAAGGTACCGACAGCTATGTTTTTGGTGCAGATATGCAATGGCAGGAAACAAAACTGATGGGTAAAAAATATATTCCGATTAATATTAATGTCGGTACATCGGCCAACCCGGTAATCGAAGGTTATGGGATGAAATATTACGGCGCTAAAAACGACATGCAGCTTTGGAACACTCAGAATATCGTCTTGCTTCGCCTGGCCGATCTTATGCTAATGGGCGCTGAACTTGGCAGTCCCAAAGCCCAGTCGTACATGGACCAGGTCAGAGCCCGGGTTAAATTGCCTTCTGTGCCCGTGACTCTTGACAACATCAAAAATGAACGCCATTGGGAACTTGCTTTTGAGGGGCTCCGGTATTTCGATTTATTACGGTGGTATGGTAAAGCAGCAGGCACCCAGATTAAGAATAATGAAGCAAATGCTACAATCTACAATATGACCGTCCTCTCCTCGCTCGAAGCTACTCCAGGCGGCGTATTTAGCGATATCGATAAACGGGTCAACGATACCGGAGGATTTTTGATGATTCCGGATGACCAGATCCAATTATCCAATGGTAAATTGGTTCAGAATCCAGGTTGGACCAACTCAGCCGAAACCATGTATTAATTTAATTCTTAAAACTGAATAATATGAAGAGTTTTATATTTAGTCTGATGGGACTGCTGATGTTTCTGACAGCATGCAACACGCTTGAAGACAGACCTTCTGATGGAGCTATTTTATCACCAGGCCAATTGAAAGTTTCTGTGGTTCAAAGCCCGGCAGGTTCAAACAGCGTTAGGCTGGTTAATATAACCAAAGATGTCATCATGTTTTGGGACTGGGGAACCGGAACCGGACATAGTGCCAGTTCCAAAGATACAGTAGCTGCATATTTGCCTTTTAAAGGAACATATACACTGAGATTCACCGCATTTTGCGCTGGTGGTACTGTTACAGACTCCACAACTTTCACCATTGCCCATAATGACGATGCCTATTTTAACACCGATCCGGCGTGGAAAGGGTTAACAGCCGGAGGTTCCGGTCAGACATGGGTCTGGGCACTGGATATTCCGGGTGGAATTATCGGAGGCAACGGTCCCGAAAATTGTCCTTCCCCGGCATGGTGGACCATGGATGCTTCATCCGGTAATTCCTGGCTGAACTTCAACGATGCAGTCTATATGGACCTGAATGGGGCCGCAAATTTCTCGCATATTGCCAGTGATGGAAGTGTTAAAAAGGGATTCTTTACCGTAATTGCCCCCTATGAAAACGGAGGAGTTAAATATAGTGCAATCCAGGTGCTGAACGGTCCTTCATTCCCATGGCCTCCGGGTACAGGCGGCTACAGCGGTGTCAGGTACCATTTTACCGTAATGACAGCCGATAAGCTAAGCGTCCACGATTACGGTCAGTACAATATTGGGATGTTCAAACGCAAGGGATTCAAATATTAAGGCTTTTTTTAATTGAGTAATAGCAAATGTATGGAAACCGTCTCTTATTTTAGGAGGCGGTTTCTTATATCTCGTGATTGGATTTATTGTGTTTAAAATCAATGTTTTATACAAAATGAATAAACTTTCCATCCTGATAATCATTTCACTTGTACAGTTGGTTTGCTCCTGTCGCGAGAATTTGGGCGATGTAACCAATGAACGGAATCAATGGAAATTACAGGGTGCAATCAAGTCTGTATCAGAAACTGATTATTCAAAAAACGGAAAATATAAGGCATGGTTGCTTTTTAACCCGGCCGGATTTATTCTGGAACAGACTACCTACAATCCTGATGGCTCCCTGATCCGAAAGTGGAATTATACCTATAATCCCCTAAATCAAAAACTTACTCGCCGTTGTTATGTATTAAAGGACAGTCTGTCAGGCATTTTACACTATACCTATAACCAAAATGGTAAAATTGCCGATGAAAAACTCATTTCTCCGGCCGGATTTCCAATTTCCGATGTCGAATATCAATATGATAAAAATCGGAATGTGAGTGAAAAACGGTTCAGAGATGCAACCGGCAAAATTATTGTAACGGTTAAAAATGAATTTGAAGAGAATAAATTGGTTGAAGAAATACAACTTGATTCTATTGCCCCCCAAATCGGGAAGAACAGGTATTTATACAGTAAAGAGGGCTTAAACATTGAAATGACAACCTATTCCCCTGAGGATAACCTGCTCAAAAGAATCCGATATAGCTACCTGGCCAACAGACAGGTAGGTCAGACAAGTTTGTATAACGAACATAATGAGCTTAGTTCAAAAATCATTTATAAATATGATAGTCAGGGTAATATGACTCTTAAGCAAACCTTTGACATGCTTGGTGAAATAACTGAAAAACGTACCTTTAACTACAAGTACGATAATCAGCATAATTGGATCTTCAGGTATGAATATTTAAATGACCAGGTCGAAGACATTATTTCACGTAAACTGGAATATTATAAATAACAGATGAATCTCCAGAATAAGTTATTAATCGTTTTTCTTTGTGTTGGCCTGTTATTGTCAACAGTTGGCTGCAGGAAAAAATCTGCAGTTATTCCGGTTACGCCTCCCGCAATTGTGACGATTGAAACTCCGAATGGGGTTCCGGATTTGCCCTTTGGAGCCTGGGTTTCGAAAAGTATTTCAAATCCTGTCAGTTATGATGAAATACCTCAGGCAACAGGTTCGAAGAGCGTGGACGTTACAGTCAATTTTTCAAATCATATCACCAAGGTTTCGAAATATGTTTATGGAAACAATGCCAATTGTTTTACCGGTTGGATGCAGGATAATTTGTCCCTGATGCAAAATATGAGCAAACTGAATATGGGGGTAATGCGTATTCCGGGCGGGAGTATTTCCGATATTTTTTTCTGGAACCGGAAGGCCGTTTATGATAATAATTACACGGTTTCTGCATACGATCCGCCAATTGCCGATATCCCTTCAACAATCACACCATGGGTTGGACGAAGGATTCAGACTTTCGAGAACTGGTCAATGGGGATTGATCAGTACTATCAGATGATGCAGGCTACCGCTGCGACGGGTATTGTAACGGTAAATTATGGGTATGCCCGATATGGCACAAGTGCAAATCCGGTTGCTGAAGCTGCCCATTTGGCGGCCAATTGGGTTCGGCTGGACAATGGCAGAAGTAAGTTCTGGGAGATTGGAAATGAAGTGTATGGTTCCTGGGAAGCCGGTTATGAGATCGATCTGTCGCTTAATCAGGACGGTCAACCCCAAATAATTACGGGTGATTTGTATGGCAGACATGCCCTGGTCTTTTTAGATTCAATGCGACAGGCAGCCAGGGAAATCGGGAAAGAGATTTATATCGGAGCTGTTTGTCTCGAAGCTGCCGGCTCCGGAATGGCTAACTGGAATAAGGATGTGATTGCCCGGGTTGGGGGTAAAGTTGATTTTTTTATTGTTCATTCATATTTTACCAATTACCAGGAGAACTCCACTGCTGGGGTAATTCTTGATTCACCCTCGAAGATAGGTGGTTACAAGACCTATATTCTCAATGAACTTGCGGCCCAGGGTAAAACTGAGGCACCGGTATTTCTTACCGAATGGAACATATTCGCACAGGGTTCCCGGCAACAGGTCTCGTTTATAAATGGAATGCATGCCTCCCTCGTTCTGGGTGAACTGATTAAAAACAAATACGGAATGGCCTCCCGCTGGGATTTGGCGAACAGCTGGAGCGGCGGGGATGACATGGGATTGTTTTCCTATGGCAATGAGCCTGGAGTAGCCCAATATGCCGCAAGACCCGCCTTTTATTATCTTTTCTATTTTCAAAAATATTTTGGAGATATGATGGTGGATGCCATTTCCACAATGAACGAAATTTCAGTTTATGCCTCGCAATTCACTTCCGGGCAAGGGGGTATCGTGCTAGTAAATAAAAGTAATACGGAACAGGTTGTTGAACTGGCTCTCAAAAATTTCAACCCGGGCAAGCGCTATTACACCTTTACCCTGACCGGGGGCAACGATAACGGAAGTTTTTCCCGGAAAGTATATGTCAATGGAAATACAACCACTGCTGTTGCCGGCGGGCCTGAAAATTACGAATCCATAAAACCGAAATCGTCACTTCTAAACGGCAAGATTAAAATTGCCATTCCTGAGTATGCAGTTGTTCACTTACTGATTGAAAACACACCATGATCATTGCCCGGAAACGGATTTAAACGGATCGAAATAAATACCTTTATCAAAATAAGTTACACCATTAATGATAAGTCAAATGATAAGAAATACATTCTTAATTATTATGATTTTCAGCTGTTTTGGATCAATACTGATGGCTGAAAATCATTTTGATTTAACCTGGAAACTGGGTTATTCCAAAACAAAAAGTGAGGAACCGGCAAAATTCATTCCTGCAACAGTGCCAGGTGCGGTCCAACTGGACATTGCTCGAAATGAAAAGTATCCTCCCTATATTTTTAATGATAATTTTAAAAAATTCAGCTGGATGGAGGATATGTTCTACACCTATGAAACCTCCTTTAAAAAGCCATCGCTCAATCCAAATGAGAGGTTGTTCTTTACTTCCAAGGGAATTGATTATCAGTTTGAAATTTATATTAATGGGACAAAGGTATTTGCCCAGGAAGGGATGTTTACCTATGTGAATGTCGATCTGACCGATAATCTGAAGGATAACAACATACTAAAGGTTCTGGTATTTCCTGCTCCCAAGCGATTTCCCTTTCCGGTAGACCGAACGCAGGCTTCAAACGTAGTGAAGCCGGCTGTAAGTTATGAGTGGGACTGGCACCCACGGTTAATACCATTGGGAATTTGGGACGAAACAGGATTGGAGGTCCGGAATCGTTCATATGTCGACGACGTCTATCTTAATTATGAGTTATCGTCCGATTATAAAAAATCCGCGATCACAATTGTGGCTGCGGGAAAAGAGACCGCCGGTTCCGGATATCGCTGGAAATTGGATGATGCAAGCGGGAACAGTGTACTGAATTCTGAAGGTGAGATGCAGGATCAGCTTTCCGTTTCCGGAATTTCACTGGAGAATCCCAGATTATGGTGGCCTCATGACCAGGGAACCCCCTACCTCTATTTATCCACATTTTCACTGCTGAATACTTCGGGAGAGGTGATCCAAACCATAATTCAGAAAATAGGGTTCAAAAGGGTGCGGTTAGTGATGAATGAAGGTGCCTGGGCTCAACCTGAGGATTTTCCCAAAACCAGGAGCGTACCTCCCGCACAGTTTGAGATCAACGGGCGAAAGATCTTCGCTAAAGGTTCTAACTGGGTCAATCCTGAAATTTTCCCTGGAATCATCACCAAAGAGCGTTACAAGGAACTGATAGATCTGGCCGTAAATGCCAACCTGAATATTTTCCGGGTCTGGGGCGGCGGAATCATCAACAAGGAATCTTTTTTTGAACAGTGTGATGAAAAAGGGATGTTAGTATGGGAAGAGTTCCCCCTGGCATGTAATGAATACCCGGATGAACCCCATTATTTATCCATTTTAAAGCAGGAGGCAACCTCTATCATAAAAAGGTTGCGAAAACATTCCAGTCTCGCACTTTGGTGCGGTGGCAATGAATTATTCAATAACTGGTCAGGAATGACCGATCAGTCCTTGCCCTTAAGGGTGCTGAACAGCCTTTGCCTTGAATATACACCGTTTATTCCGTTTAATCCGACTTCACCGGTGATGGGGATGGCTCATGGAAATTATATCTTCAGGACTCCACAGGGTGAAGAGGTCTTCCAGGAGATGAAACGGGCCCATTATACGGCCTATACCGAGTTTGGAATGCCCGGAATGTCTCCGGTTGAGGTCCTGAAACAGATTATTCCGGAAAAGGATCTGTTTCCACCCAAACCCAAGACCGCCTGGGAAACCCATCATGCCTTTGGAGCCTGGATGGGAAGTACCTGGTTATGCCCTGAAATTCTGGAAGACTATTTTGGAAAAGCATCTTCACTCGAAGAGTTAATGCTCCAAAGCCAGCTGATGCAATGTGAAGGCTACAAAGCTATTTTCGAGGAGGCCAGGAGGCAAAAGCCCTATTGTGCCATGGCCCTGAACTGGTGTTACGATGAACCTTGGCCGGCTGCCGTCAACAATTCGCTGGTCGTTTACCCTGCAATATGTAAACCAGCCTATTTTGCAGTCAAAAACTCATGCCGGCCTTTTCTTGCCAGTGCAAGCATCAGTAAGTTCCGCTGGAAGGAGGGCGAGGATTTCTTTGCCGGATTATGGCTGCTAAACGACAGCTTTGAGCAGAAGAGTGTTCAGACGGTCACTATGAAAATTATATCGGGTGATGTCACCTTCGATCTGCTCACCTGGCATCCGGGGAAAATTAAGGACAACACCAACATTGCAGGACCAACCGGTCGTTTAAAACTTCCTCACCTGGAACAGCGTCAATTTAAATTAATCGTTGAAGTTGAAGGTCATCCGGAGTATAATTCAGATTATACCCTGATGTATGTTCCTGACAGTCAGCTGGAAAAAGATAAAACGCCGGTTTTAAATGCCAATTAAGAGAAGGAAAACGGCAGGCGGTGTGGGGTTTGCATGACATATCAGTCTGCAGGAGACTCCCTAAAGACCTGATGACAATCACGATGCCCTACGAATTGCTGACCGAAATCAATAATGATATCGACCGGAGTTTTGTCATTACAGATAATTGGAAGGAGCTAAAAGAACGAAATATTAAACCATTGCATGGTGTGTAGAGACGCACAATCATGTAGAGACGCACAGCTGTGCGTCTCTACAATTAAACCATGTCGTTAATAATTAATTTTCCATCTGTTAAAGAGAAAACGTAATAAAACCCGGTCTGCAAACAGAATAAAATTAAGTACGAATAGCCCGAAAGCTACCTGCAGGCTATTATCTGAAATAAAAGTGAAGATTTGCGTAAGCAGATTTTTGTCTATAAAGTAGTAGACCAGGGTAACGACCGACATCAGCATTATTAAGAATGCGGTAATATACAGATATTCATATAGATCTGCTTTCCATTGGGAACGTCTGACCAATTCAGTGGTAATCCTTTGGGCGAAATCATCTCTTAATTTAAAGTCCGGTTCAGCACCGATTGATGCTTCAATAATCCTGTCCAGTTCACCATTATTCATTGCTTATCTCCTTCACGATTTTTAAGCTGTTTTCGTCAACCACAAATTTAAGTCTTTCCTTTAAAATAGCCTTTGCCCTGAACAGGTGGCTTTTCACAGTCCCCTCCGGCATACCGGTGATCTGTTCAATTTCCTGGTAAGAAAACTCTTCCAGGTGAAACAAGGTAATCACCGAACGGTATTGAACAGGCAGGAGTTCGATCTGATCCCGGATATACCTATGCAGGTCAATCTGTTCGTAGTCAGTGGTTTTAAAATCCATCAACGACCGGAGTATTGCAGAATCATCCTGACTTGTCAGATCTGTTTTTTTGAATTTTCGCAAGTAATTGATACTGACATTGTACGCGATAGTGGCAATCCAGGTGGACAATTTACATTCATTCCGGTACCTCCCCAGATTCTGATAAACCTTCATGAAAACCTCCTGCGAAACATCCTCAATCTCATCCTGTCGCTGAATTAAACGCCCGGTGATATGAACCACCAGTTTCCGGTAACGGTTTACCAAAAACGTAAAGGCATTCATATTCCCGCTTAATATCCGGCTAATTAATTCATTGTCTTCCATACTTCAGGTTTGACACCCAAAGGTGGTTAAATGTTGCAGCTTATGATCACAATTTAAAAAAATTAAAAATGAGATATTTTGAAACATTTTGATTGCACCTGCTGTCACATCTTACAAACACTTTAAAACTGAAAATTATGAAAGGTCCTTTTGATGTAATGATGGTGGCAGTAATCTTTTACGCTATCTTCCAGGTGCTGAAAAACTTTACTGATTTCTTGCTAAGAAGAAAAATTATTCGTGCAGGGCATTTTGACAGCGCCGGAATTCTGGATCAGAAGATTCCCTCCTTAACTACTGAAAGTCAGGAATCCAATAAATATCCCTCGCTAAAATGGGGATTAGTTGCTTTTTTCGGCGGGATTGGTTTTATAATTATTGACCAGATGAGTCCAGGCGCAGTTGGGAATCAGGATAATTATCAGAATTTCATGCACAACAGTATGCTGCCATTTGGTATTGAGCTGGTTTCCATTTCATTGGGATTCATCACCTATTTCCTGATTGTGAATTTCAGTAAGAAGATATAGGGGTGGGGTATTGATCTACCCGGTAGTATGAACAATTGGTTAAATAAACGCATAAGGATTGGGGAGATCCATTAGGTTCAGTAGAGACGCACTGCCGTGCGTCTCTACAAGTTTAAATTAAAATTCAATATCATAAAGTCCCTCAGAATCGACTTCAAACTGTTTTACGCCGATGTCGGTCATTGGGTGTTTGATCAACTGGTGGAGCAGTTCCGGACCTATGGTAGCTGAGTGTGCGCCGGCCATACTGACGCGGTAGATTTGGTCAACCGTTTTAAAGCTGGCAGCCAGTACTTTGCCTTTCAGATTATAGGTTGAAATATTTTTAACAATGTCTCCAACCACCTCAATGCCGTGTGATGAAATATTGTCAAGACGGCTCACATAGGGCGCCACAAAGTCTGCACCAGCCTTCATCGCCACCAATGCCTGCTGTTGTGTAAAAATTGCCGTAGCCGTTACATTAATACCGGCATCTTTAAGTATTCGCATAGCACGGTAACCATTTTCCGTAACAGGTATTTTGGCATAAAAGTTATCCCCAAAATCGAAATAACTGCGGTATTTCTTAGCCTCGCGTACCATATCTTCCGATTCAGGGGAAATCATTTGTATATGAACCATCCCTGAACCAACCAATGTCTGAATTCCCTCAACAGCAACAGATAATTTATTTCCTGCATTGTTTAAGATTGTTGGATTGGTTGTAATCCCCTCGAGTGGAAAGAACAGATAAAGTTTCTTGAGTTCTTCCAGATCGGCTGTGTCTGCCATGTAAATCATAAGAAATATTTTTGCTGTAAAATTAGGCAATCTCCTTAAACCTAAGATTAAATAAATCCTACGTTATTGTGATTTCTTTAGGTGTTCATTCCCTAATTCCTCAGGATGTTTTCCGGTACCTAAAGATTGCCAGCCCGAATATGGACGCTGCAAAAGCCGAAAGGGCCAGAAATTCTTTGAAGATATCTGCAAAATTAGACCCCTTTAAAAGAACACTCCGCATAATTTTCACGAAATAATAGAGCGGATTTATAAAGTCGAGCTTTTGAGCCCAGTCCGGCATGCTCTCAACAGGTGTGAATAGCCCGCTCATCATAATGAAAACAATCAGCGAGAAGAAGGCGACAAAAGTGGCCTGTTGCTGTGTATCACTGATCGTTGAGATAAATAATCCCCAGGACAATACCAGAACCAGGTAAATGGATGCCAGGCTGAAGAGTAGTAATAAACTTCCCCGGATGGGAATATTAAAGGCCAGCCGTGCTACAAGCAATCCAAATCCAAGATCAAAAAGGCCGATAACGAGGAAGGGGAGGAGCTTCCCGGCAATAAACTGCCATTTTTTGAGTGGCGTAACGTTGATCTGCTCTATGGTTCCCAGCTCTTTCTCCCGGACAAGGTTCATCCCGCCGAGCAACATCCCGACCACGGTAATTAAAACCACGAGAATCCCCGGCGCCATATAGTATTTATAATTGAGTTCCGGATTAAACCAGTAAGTCGGTTTTATATCGACGGTTTTCATAGGCCGGAATGCCGGTTTAACCCCGCTGTTCAACACACCCGCGCTGTATGATCCAATGACCGTTGAGAGGTATCCCAGTGATAGCTGTGCGGCATTTCCGTTCACGGCATCAACTAATACCTGTACATCAGCATGTTTATTTGTTTTTAGATCTTTGTCGAAATATCTTGGAATAACCAGGGCAAGATCTATCTTATTCCCGATCAGTAGATTTTCGGCATCTGTCGTATTTTCAGGATTCTGCCTCACCTTAAAAAACGGATTTCCCTTGATTCCGGCCACCATCTCACGTGAAGAGACCGAATGATC
>Ga0364894_10166_pt2 | contig 34741 bp, 47 predicted proteins | sample ExccelJu500001D4_FD_206942 | JGI IMG/M metagenome (GOLD analysis project Ga0364894, IMG submission 206942) | Enriched cells from Trout Bog Lake Hypolimnion, Wisconsin, USA - BchlTB.July16.5000.01.D4 | ecosystem: Environmental > Aquatic > Freshwater > Lake > Hypolimnion/Profundal zone | place: USA...
AACTTGAATTGGGTATCTGAAGTTGTCATTGCGGTTACGCCGAGTAGCATGACGAGTATCAAAATGATCAAGGTTACAATCAGGGTGGAGCCGGATTGTTTGTGGGGAGATTGAAAAGTGCGGTTGGCTCGCATGATGTCGCTCCTCAATACGGGCTCCGGTAATTACGGAGCTGCACGACCGAAGTGAAAACCTGACGTCGGAAGCTGTCGTTTGCCGTATAAGTCTGGTCGCCCATCACATAGCTTGAGGTATTGCTATAACCGGCTTCTGCTTTGGAATTTCTCGCCAGTATCCAGATGCGCACCGAGCTAATATTGTCCCAAGAGGTTGGTCCGGTTGCACTGTGATCGGTCTGGCTGCCAATGCCGGAGGCATTAAAATACTGCACAGTTCCGTTACTATTGGTCATGCCATATTCGACTTGTATTTGTTCTATGCCGGTTACCACTAATTCAGAAGTCATCGAACCGTTTGCCTGCAAGCTCACCCGATATAAGGCGGGCACTTGCGGATTCTCAGTGGCAACGCCGGTCGTGGCATTTGAATTGGTATAAGGGCTGATGTAATAGACGTGCTCCACCAGCGCGAAGTTTCCCGTGGCGGTCGCATCAGCGGGTAAAGAAGATCCTTGCAACACATTGGCGGTGGCATACGAGCTGCGCAAATACAGTGAATTGGCTGCTTCATTGGCTTGCAACGTGGGTGTGGTGGCGGCACTGCGGATTACCAGTACATCCCCTTGCAAGTAAGAAGTTGCCGGGATGCAATTTGCTGAAAAAGGGTTGCTGTCGTTTTTGCCCCAAACAGCCTGGCGGATATTTTTCACAAAGCTACCGGCAGTGCCGCATTCACCCGGAATATTCGGGGTAGTCCAGCCGCCGGATTGGGGAGCTTCGGCGGTGTAACCGCGATAACCCGCCTGACGCAGTTCTCTCTTGAGATGATCCAATGCGTAACGCCCGTTACTTTGTAGCTCTGCGGTACGGTCATTGGTTTTAGTACTGCCTGAGGTGCTGGAGAGCACGCCAAGTAGTGCGGCTATGATTAACAGCCCGATAGTAATTGAGATCATCATCTCAACCATACTGAAACCGGACATCCTTACGAGGGATGGATTCGGCGGTAGTAAAGTTTTCTGTGTATGGCTGTTCATGGCGTTAATTGCTTATGGTTCGCGAGGTAGTGTAACTGTCAACAATGCTACCGCTGGTAACCGTACTGACATCGCTACGATCTATCCATTGGATGTAGAGCGTGTAGGTGATAGGATTTGCTACAGCTTGGGTAGTGATAGACCAGCTTGCCTGCGGCAAAACCGTGCTGATGGTTTGCCCCCACTGACTAATATCCCAGGCAGCCAGAGTTGGCGCATCACAAGCCGATGTCGAGCAATCGGTGGCAGCCACGCCGGATGCGTTTGTCAATGCTTGCGAGTAATTTCCGGCAACGGCGGCAACTTTATTGGCTTCCATTCTTTCGGCCATGTCTGAAACAAGAAAAATGGCCTGCGTGCGTGATTGGCTGCCTTTGTTTAATCGCAGAACATTAAGTTGCAAACCGGCTGCGCCCAACATTGCGATTGCAATAATGACCAGAGAAATTAAAACCTCCAACATGGAAAAACCGCTTTGTCCGGTTCCAATGATTTGTCGTTTTAGACGGTGATTCATTTGAATATCCCTAAGGAGTCTTGGAAATACTGCCCGTACCCGCGATGTGAGCAACTACCGCAGTGTGACCGGTCCATGTTCCATCAAGTGTCAAAGTAACTGCATTGCCCGTTCCTTGCGTTCCGTCCGGGTTGTATCGAACTAATGCGTTACTGCCGGCAAGAATTAAAGTTAGACTTGAATTGATGGCGGTGCGATCTACAATAGGGTTGGGGGCGCTGGTAGTAGCGGCATCGCATGTTCCATCCTCATCCGAGTCAGTACAAACTAACCACCCGTTTTGCCAATTATTGCCTCCCCCGCAACTTGTATCGGTGGTGCGTTGACAAACCAGCATCCGTTGATTGCGTTTGATGGCCTCACCGCGTGCGCGATTCAAATCGTTGATGAGCAGTGTCATGGTGGAATTTTGCTGTGTACTATTAATCAGGCTGAGAAACGAAGGTGCAGCGATAGCCGCAAGAATGCCCATTATTGCTAGGACGACTAACAATTCGATCATCGTAAGGCCGATTTGTAGCTTGAAACGCATACCATCTCCGGTTAAGTTAGGTACACTGTATTTAAGTAGCCTTATATGTGTAAAGATTCAACCGATATTCGGGGGACGAATTAGAACAGGCGGTAGATTTATAATAGTTCAGACTGGATGAAAGGTCAAAAAAAGCAGATAGATGGTGGCTAATTATTGATAGGGGTAAGTTGTGGGTAACGAATTTTTAGTGATCGGTGCAGGAGCATTGGGCTTGGCAAGCGCCGAGGCGTTGTTGCAGCAAGGTGCGGAAGTAACTATTTTGGAGCAAGGTGCTGTTGGGCAAGAGTCTTCCTGGGCGGGCGGTGGCATTTTGTCGCCGCTCTGTCCATGGGATTACCCTGACGTGGTGACACAACTCAGCACACGGGGCGCATCTTTATTTGGCGCGTGGGCAGAAAATTTGCATCGTGCGACTGGCATCGACCCGGAATATCAGACCTGCGGAATGCTAGTGTTGCCGCCGTTTGATTTACAAATTGCGCAGAATTGGTGTGCAGAGCATAGAATTAAATTTGTGCTCGGTGACGGTAATTTGTTGCTGCCGGATGTCGCACAAGCACGCAATCCGCGATTACTAAAATCTTTGCGGGCGCGCGTCGAACAACTTGGTGCGCGCATCATCGAACACTGCGCAGTTGAAGAATTTCGGGTCGGGCAAGGTAAAGTGCAAAAAGTATCGACTACTTGCGGTGAACGCAGCGCGGAAAACTATATCGTTACCGCCGGTGCCTGGAGCAAAAAATTATTAGGTGCACAAGCTTTGCAGCTCGACATCAAACCGATACGCGGGCAGATGTTGTTATTCAAATTTGATCTGCCGCCGTTGCCGCATATCGTGTTGCAGGCCGGAACCTATCTGATCCCACGCCGGGATGGTCATCTGCTGGTGGGCAGCACACTGGAAGATGTTGGCTTTGACAAAAGTACAACGACCGAAGTGAGCGATTGGCTATTGCAACGTGCAGCTGCGATTTTGCCCGCTTTGCGCGACATGCAGCCGGTAAAACACTGGGCGGGATTGCGTCCCGGCTCGGACAAAAACATTCCCACCATCGGACGGCATCCGCATTTGGAAAATCTTTACATCAATAGCGGACATTTTCGCTACGGTGTGACCATGGCACCCGCGAGTGTGGAAGTGCTGATGAACGAGATTAAAGGAACACCTCAGCCGTTTGATGTTTCGCCGTATGAGTGGAGTTAACATAACTCCACTGCGGCAGGGGGGGACGGGAGCGATTTCGTTGATGCCTATTGCCATGCCTGTTGGCGGATTGGATTAATCCATCGGCTGCGGCATCCAGTGTTTCAAATGGCACTTGTTGCCCCATGTCGTGGGTAACGAATACTGCTACTTGCGGGTTGGTTGAGGGCTCGGGTGGAATGCCTGTGTGAACATTGAGGGGGCGAAACAACCCGCTTAATTTTGGCTGGTTTTTCTTGTAGGGATTTTTTCTTAAACATGGTTTCTCCTAGCTGGCATGGCATGTGCCGCCTGATAGTGAAGCAAAGCAAGTGCAAATCCCCCTCCGCTTCGCTCCACCCACTTTGTAAAAGGGGGGCTAGGGGGGATTTGGTGTTGCTTCATGTTCTTCTGCGGCGCTGGCGGGGTCATCAATTCCCGGATGGCATCGAACACTTGCTTGAGTTGAACGCGCGCGTTGCGCGCAAAGGCATCGTGTTGCTTTGCCTGCGCTTCTGTTTTTTCTTCCAACGCATTAAGCTGCTTGGACAGATCGTGATGTGTCATTACCAACTCGCGCAACTTTACGAATACCCTCATGATCGCAATATTTACCTGCACGGCCTGTGGGCTGCTCAGTATCGACGACAGCATCGCCACACCTTGCTCGGTAAATGCATACGGCGCATAACGGCGCATAACGGCGGCCACCGCGTCCGGCAGGGTTTTCGTTTGAGGTCACAGATTGTGACCTCAAAACAGCAGGCTAAGTATCTCTGGCTGCATTTGAGTTGGTGGTTACGCGTAGCAGTTTGAATTGTACTCCGCATGGGAACAAGAGAAAATCTCACTTCTCCAGATATTGCTCAATATGGCTCAGGAAGGCACGTGTCTTGGTGGGTAGGTAGCGGCGCATGGGCATAACCGCCCAGACCGGAACGATTGGAAGATGCCATTCCGGTAGAACGCAGACCAGCCGTTTAAGGCGAACCTCTTCTGCTACCACTCGCTCCGGCAATGGGCCGATACCCGTGCCGTCAAGCAGTAATTGCTGGATTACGTTGGGCGAGTTCATGCCGAGCCTGCCGGGAGGGACGTTCTCCCAGGTTTCTTTGCCGTGCGTAAGTTTCCATGGAATAGGCGTGCCGTTGGTGGTGAGCATACGCACGGCGGTGTGTTGCATTAAGTCATCTGGATGGAGCGGCACGGGGTGCAGGGCAAGGTAGATCGGGCTGGCGTAGAGGCTGAAGCGTTGTTCGTCGATTTTGCGCGCGACCAGGTTGGCATCATCATCCAATTCCCCCATACGGATTGCCAGATCGAAACGCTCACCGATTAAATCGACACGCCGCGAAGACAAATCGAGATCAATTTGTACATCGGGATAGGCTTCAATAAAAGTGGCAATGGCACGTGAAAGACGTTGTTTGGCGTAATCATCAGGCATCGAGATGCGCAGCCTGCCACGCGGCTGCGCATCTTGACTGCGCACAAAGTCTTGCACGGTAGCAACTTCCTCGGCAACGCGCCTGCTGTGTTCGAGAAATTCCTGCCCGAATTCGGTGAGTGTTAGTCGGCGTGTGGTGCGTAGCAAAAGCCGTTGTCCCAGTAATTCTTCAAGATTGGTTAGGCGGCGGGATACCGTAGCCTTGGGCATACAAAGCTGTTCTGCGGCGCGAATAAGGCTCTGCTGTTCGACAATCGTTGCGAACAGAATCATGTCATCGGCAGAAATATTCTTTTGTTCCATTTGCGGAACAGTCTATCTCGAATTGCGGGCTTTATCTATCTTTTTGAGGCGCATAATATGCAACTACTTTACTCGACTAAGGCTCTGCCATGAAAACTTCAATACAAATAACGCTAAAACAACCGCGTTCCATCGAACGTATTTTTGAAGGGATTGCCACTTCGGACGGCGCTGGCGTAAAGCTGACCCGTGTGCTGACTGGAAAATTACAGCAGCGTCTTGATCCGTTTTTGATGTTGGATGCCTTCGGTAGTGATAATCCTGATGATTATATTGCGGGCTTCCCCGATCATCCCCATCGCGGGTTTGAAACGGTGACTTATATGCTTTCCGGGTTGATGCGCCATAGGGATAGCGCGGGTCATGAAGGATTGTTGGGGAGCGGTGGGGTACAGTGGATGGTTGCCGGGCGTGGTGTGATCCATTCCGAAATCCCCGAACAAAAAGACGGCGTGATGGAAGGTTTTCAACTTTGGCTTAATCTTCCCGCACAGAACAAAATGGCCGAACCGTGGTATAGAGACTATCCAAGTGAAGTGATTCCCGAATATGTCACACAAGAAAACGCCACCGTGCGTGTTATTGCCGGCAGCAGTAACGGTGTGGATGGAGTACTCAAACGTGAAATTACCGAACCGCTTTATTTGGACGTGCATGTGCCTGCCGGAGCTTCATTTGAGACAGCGATACCCAATACGCACAACGCATTTATCTATGTGTATCGCGGAGGGGTGAGAGTCGGTGACGTGCAGGTTGATTTACGCCGCATGGGTGTTTTGAGCAACACACCAGATGCTGACGGCTTGAGAATTACCGCAACCAAAGACGCGAGATTTATTTTAGTGGCGGGCAAACCACTCAACGAACCCATCGTGCAGTACGGGCCGTTTGTGATGAATACGCAGACTGAGATTCACCAGACATTGGATGATTTCAGGAATGGGCGTTTTGCATAACTAAGGAATAATAATGAGTACAACGACTGAACGCTATAACAACACCGCCATCGCTTTGCATTGGCTAATTGCCTTGCTCATCTTTGCAGCATTCCCGCTGGGGCTTTACATGAGTGATCTAAAGTTGTCGCCGACCAAGCTGCAACTATTTAGCTATCATAAATGGATTGGTATTAGCGTGCTCATACTGGTGGTCGTACGCGTTATCTGGCGTGCCACTCACCGACCACCGGCGTTGCCAAACTCGATATCGAAGTTGCAGCAAATTGCCAGTCATGTCGTGCATGGTTTTCTGTATGTCCTGCTTTTTGCTGTTCCTGTCTCGGGTTGGTTAATGAGTTCTGCAAAAGGGTTTCAAACGGTATTGTTCGGCGTATTGCCGTTGCCTGATCTAGTCGGCAAAGACAAAGAATTGGGACATTTGCTTGAGGGGGTGCATCAGAGCCTGAATTACATTTTGCTTTTGTTGGTAGTGCTTCACGTTGCAGCATTGATCAAGCATCGTTTTATTGACAAGGATGACATCCTGACTCGGATGTTACCTGAAGGAAAACACAAATGAATTATTTACGCCACGCATGGTTATTGAATTTGCTGCTGCTTTGCAGTCAGGTTTCAGCTGTTGAATTTAAACAAGTGCAAACAAATGAAAGCTCGGTGACATTTGGCTACAAGCAAATGAATGTTCCATTGGACGGCAAGTTCAACAAATTTTCCGCGCAAATCGCATTCGACCCGGCCAAGGTAGCAAATGCACAAGCGCGGATTGAAATGGATGTTGCCAGCATCGATACAGGCTCAGCCGATGGTGATGATGCTGTAGTTGGAAAGCTATGGTTCAATGCCAAGGCTTTCCCCTCTGCCACTTTTGTTTCCACCGGACTTAAGTCATTAGGCGGCAATCGTTATGAAGCTTCCGGCAAGCTGACCATCAAAGGTAAGACTCAAAATATTGTTGCTCCGGTTACTTTTCAGGCTGCCGCTGACCGCGGCGTGTTTGAGGGAAGCTTCATTATCAAGCGACTCGACTATGCAATCGGCGAAGGCGAATGGACTGACCTGGGCACCGTTGCCAACGAAATTCAAATCAAGTTTCACATAGTAGTTAATGCAACACCAAGCAAGAAGTAGTTTAATTTTTAACCACCACTTAGGAGAAAACCATGAAGAAATTAGTTACATTGATGATCGCAGCCTCGTTTTGTTCAGTAGCTTATGCAGCACCGGAAACTTATGAAATTAATAAAGATCATAGTATGCCTCGCTTTGAGTATAGTCACTTGGGATATTCCATTCAGCTTAGTCGTTTTGATTCAGTCACCGGCAAAATTACTATTGATCGTGCAGCCAAGACCGGCTCGGTTGATGTAACCATTGATGCAAAATCAGTTGACACAGGTTCATCTGTGTTTAACGGACATATCCAAGGCGAAGACTTTTTTGATACAGCAAAGTATCCAACGATTACTTACAAATCCACTAAAGTTAAATTCGACGGTGATAAAGTTGTTTCTGTAGATGGTGATTTGACAATCAAAGGCATCACCAAGCCAGTGACACTTACCGTTAATTCTTTTCTGTGCATGCCGCATCCCATGATGAAGAAAGATGCCTGCGGAGCGACAGCAACCGCCAAAGTGAAGCGTACCGATTTCAAAATGGGTAATTATGCACCTTATGTTAGCGATGAAGTGACTCTGACTATTCCTGTTGAAGCTATAAAGCAGTAAACCCTTTGTCCGCAGATATCGCAGATGGACGCAGATTAAATACATATAATCTGCGTAAGCTGAGAACTCTGCGGATAGTTTTTGAATCGGATTTTTTGCGCGAATCCAAAGCAAATCCCCCCAAACCCCCATTTAAAAATGGGGAAATAAATGAGCCCACTTTTTAAAGGGGGCGGTGAACGAAGTGAGCGGGGGATTTTTTAGTTTCATCATACAGCGTGTTTTTTTACCCAGCCAGTTAGATTTAGGAGCACCACATGACACAAACTCTGTTCACCCCGATTTCCCTTGGCAAATTGCAGTTAAAAAATCGAGTCGTGATGGCTCCGATGACTCGTTGCCGTGCTATTGGTAACGTTGCAAATGAATTGATCGAAAAGTATTACAAGCAGCGCGCCAGTGCCGGGCTTATCATTTCCGAAGGGATTGCACCCAGCGCGAACGGCATGGGCTATGCCCGCCAGCCCGGTTTATTCACCGATGCCCAGGTTCAAAGCTGGAAGCGTGTAAACGATGGCGTACATGCGGCAGGCGGCAAAATTTTTGTGCAATTAATGCACACCGGACGTATGAGCCACCCGGCAAATATGTTGCCGGGAAGCAAAATTCTAGCGCCCTCCGCTGTTGCTGCTCCTGAAGAGTTGTGGACTGACAACGGTGGACAACAGCCACTTCCCGTACCAGTTGAAATGAATGAAGACGACATCAAGCAGGCAATAGCCGAATTTGCAGATGCGGCGAAACGCGCTATCGACGCAGGCTTTGACGGTGTAGAGCTTCATGGCGCAAATGGTTACTTGATCGATCAGTTTTTAAATACGGCATCCAATAAGCGCACAGACAAATGGGGTGGCAGTGTCGAAAATCGTATTCGTTTTGCCGTTGAGGTTGCCAAGGCCGCGGTAGCGGCTATTGGTGCAGATCGCATCGGTGTGCGTATCTCACCTTATGGTGCTTTCAATGGTACTGTTGCCGATGCGGAAATGGATGCGTTGTATGAACGATTGGCTTCCGAGCTAAGCAGCCTTGGGTTGGTTTACATCCATGTTGTTGATCACAGCTCAATGGGCGCACCTGAAGTTAGTTCAACCTTGAAAGCGAAAATTCGTGCCACCTTCAAAGGCAAGTACATTCTTTCCGGCGGCTATGATACTGCTCGCGCGAATGCCGATCTTGATGCTAAGTATGGCGACCTCGTTGCCTTCGGGCGTCCGTTTATATCCAACCCTGATCTGGTACAGAAACTTCAAAGTGGCGCGGCCTTGACAGCACCGGACTTTGCAACTTTCTATACTCCCGGAGAAAAGGGGTATGCTGATTACTGATAAAAAACAAGTCGTTTGCATAAACTGAGATTAGTTTTTGGCATTGGTTTTTTAGTAAATATTGGTAAATAAATATCCCATGTGTTTCTACGTATTTACATATTGACCTTCGCTCGATAATATTACGCTTCGGTTAAGTTTTATGCTGGACGTATCCAAAATGAAGCGATGAGTAATTTTTTCCAATTCGGATATGGGTAAAATTAATTTTTGTGAGAAAAGCTAATGAGTCAAGACAAACCGGAATTTTCCGCTAAATTGATTAGTGAAGAGTCTGTTTACATAGACAATGAAAATGGACAAAAACAAACTTTTAGCGGCATGATTTATGCGATAGAAAGGTTACTATTAAAGAAAATAATGAATGCATTTGGCAACCCCCCTGTGCACGTTGTTTTATGGGACGGGCGGGAGTTTCCAAATGAAAATGGAGAAGCAGTAGCGCAAGTTATATTGCGAGACCGGGGGACGCTGGTAAAAATGATCGCTGATCCCGGGTTTAACTTTGCCGAGTTATATTCGGCAAAACGCATTGAGGTAAAAGGTAATTTTACCGACTTTCTCGAAGCCGTCTATCGAGTCTGGCCTTTGGCCAGCCATAGCAAAATCAGAACGATATTGGCTCCAATAATCGGATTGCAGCGAAACACCTTTTCCAAGTCACGCAGCAATGTCAGTCACCACTACGATATCGGTAATGAGTTTTATAAACTTTGGCTTGACGAGCGCATGCTGTACACCTGTGCATATTTTCCGAGCCCTGACTTAAGCCTTGAAGATGCGCAAATTGCCAAGATGGATCACGTGTGCCGGAAGCTGCAACTTAAGCCGGGGGACACTGTTGTAGAAGCAGGCTGTGGCTGGGGAGCTTTGTCGTTGCATATGGCAAAGCATTACGGGGTTAAAGTTAGAGCCTACAATATTTCCAAAGAGCAGATTGCCTATGCTCGGGAACGCTCTGCCAAAGAAGGTCTGAACGAACTGGTTGAGTTTGTGGAAGACGATTATAGAAACGTGAGAGGCAAGTTTGACGCATTTGTATCGGTGGGTATGCTTGAGCATGTTGGTGTAGATCATTTCGAGGAGCTCGGTGCAGTCATTGATCGTTGCCTCAAGGAAGACGTGGGGCGTGGTTTGATCCACACTATAGGAATGAATTATCCCCGCCCCATGGATCCCTGGATTGAGCGTAACATTTTCCCCGGTGCCGGCCCGCCCAGCTTAAGCCAAATGATGCAGATCTTCGAACCTTTCAATTTTTCCATTCTGGATGTGGAAAATTTGAGGCTTCATTATGCTAGGACATTGGAGTTTTGGTTGCAGCGTTATGAGGAAAATGTAGATAAAGTGCAGGAAATGTTTGATGAGGAATTTGTGAGGGCATGGCGCTTGTACCTTGCGGGATCGGCTGCCACTTTCAAGACCGGTGATAATCAACTGTTTCAAGTTGTGTTTACCCGTGCAGCCAATAATCAAATTCCTTGGACTCGGCAAGCATTGTACGAGCCTCTGAACTCCACCCTTGGAGAATCTTTTGGAAAATTGTGACGTTCTCATTGTCGGGGGAGGCCCGTCTGGATCAAGTTGTGCATGGCAACTTCGCCAAAGCGGGTTGAATGTGCTCATCATGGATAAGGCGCAGTTTCCCCGCGAAAAGGTTTGCGCCGGCTGGATTACCCCGGCAGTTCTGGAGGCGTTAGAGATTGATGCCGGGGATTATGCTCATCGTAATGTACTGCAGCCGATTAATGGCTTTATTACCGGATTAATTGATGGCAAAAATGTAGAGACCCGCTATTCGGGTACGGTCAGCTATGGCATACGTCGTTATGAGCTGGACGATTATTTGTTGCGGCGTTCCGGGGCGAGTTTGAAACTTGGACAAACTCTGGAGTCATTGAAAAGAGAAAATAATCGTTGGATCGTCAATGGTGAAATTTCGGCACCGCTGGTCATCGGTGCCGGTGGGCATTTCTGCCCGGTAGCGCGCCACATGGGTGCAAAACTTGGGGCGGATGAACCCGCAATCAAAGCAAAAGAAATCGAATTCAAGATGGACTTGGTTCAGAGCAGCAATTGCAAAGTTCAGGGCGACACACCCGAACTGTATTTTTGCCCTGACATGACTGGTTACGGTTGGTGCTTCCGCAAAGGCGATTACCTGAACATTGGTCTAGGGCGAGAGAATAGCAATCAACTGTCGGAACATCTCAAACAATTTTGTGATTTTCTAAAGCAACGGGGCAGGATTCCGCAAGACATTCCTGATGGCTTTCATGGGCATGCCTATTTGCTTTATGGTCACGGGGTACGCAATCAAGTTGATGATGGCTTGCTTCTGATTGGCGATGCAGCCGGGCTTTCTTACCCGCAAAGCGGCGAAGGAATAAGGCCGGCGGTCGAGTCCGGACTTTTGGCGGCAGCCACTATTCTGGAAGCCAAAGGAGATTATCGCCGCCAACAATTGATTAATTACAATTCGCGCCTCATTGCACGCTTTGGTAGTCCGGCAGCAACAAACAGTATTGTTCCGTCATCCATACGCAACTTTTTTGGCGGACTATTATTGGGCAACAAATGGTTCACTCGCCATGTGGTTTTGGATCGCTGGTTTCTTCATACTAACCAATCGGCTCTTCACCCCAATTAGCGGCTTCCTTATGGAAACCTGCAACAATCCAAGCTAGCATTTCCGAAATTTGATAAGGATACTGATATGTTAGCCAGAACGATCCAATTGCTTTTTGTGATATTTACCGTCAGCCCGTTGCTCGTATCGGCAGAAGTATACAAATGGATGGATAGCAGCGGAAATATCCAATATAGCAATGTTCCTCCTCCAGCATCCAAAACAACAACGCAGCCCGAAAATAAAGAACGTCTTGTGCTTATGCCGCTAAGAGTGCCCGACGAAGATAAAAATCTTTCCGGGGCAATGGAGACTGCGCTGATAAAAGGACTTCAGCAAAAATATGAAGTTTTGTCCGGTGAGCCTGTCGCCAAAAAAGCACATGAAATATTTATGAAGGAATCCAGAAGCAGTCATTTGGTCTGTGACGAAATAAAATGTATGCAGCGCATTGCTGAAGCTTTTCAATCCGAACTTATCGCGGTGGCAATTGTTTCCAAGCAGGGGCGGGACTATTTTTTGGCGCTTAACATCCGAAACATATTCGATGACAAAGCCGTATACTCGGAATCTTTCCCCTGTAAAGATTGCGACGAAGCACAAGTAATGCAGAAGCTTAAACTGCTGAGCGGGACTGCGGAAACGGTTCCGACTCGCGTGGATACCACGATTTTCAATCAGGTAAAGAGCAGACGGTAATAAAGACAAGCGCTGTTAGTTGGAATACACTGTGAACTATTCGCAGTTGCATATTAAATATTATTAGGACTGAGGCAGTGCGACTAACTTTATATACCGATTATTCATTACGAGTTCTCTTGTATCTCGCCGCGAAACCGGAAGATACGGCTACGATTAGCGAAATAACTGATTACTTTAAGATTTCGCGCAATCACTTGGTTAAGGTTGTGCATCATTTGGGTCTTAACGGGTTCATAAACACGAGTAGAGGCAAGAATGGCGGGATAAAATTGTCACGTCCTGCCGATAAAATTCTCTTGAGCGATGTTGTGTTGAAGACAGAGCCGGATATGGAGTTACTTGAGTGCTTTAATCCGGAAAGAGACAAATGTGTAGTCAGCGCAACCTGCAGATTGAAGTCCATGCTGTATCAAGGGCGGGCGGCATTTATGGAAGTACTCGAAAATAATACCCTTGCTGATGCTGTGAAGCCTTTACCGGCACCAGCCTCTTCTCAAACAGTTGATATCTCAAATTTGAAACATTAAGAATTGAGATATTGTTGCTCGAACTTGTTGAAAACCAATGTCAATAGCGATTGCGGACTCTGCCGTCGATCGGAGAAATTCAAATGAGTAAGGAAACAAGAGCGCTAACGACGATAGGTGGCAAAGTTCAAGAGACTAAATCGGTTTCTGTGAATGCCAGTACCTTATCCTCAAAATCAAAAGATAAAGACAAAGATAAAGGCACAGACAAAAGCAAGAATAATGATCGCAGTTCAAAAAAAGGAACTGAAGGAAAACAGCTGACATCTGCTGCTGCATCTGCTTCGCATGCACAAGCTGTTCATGGTAAAACCTCAAATAAGAAGAGGATCGTGTTGGGGTTGCTGGCTGTTGCCGTTATTGGTATTGCTGTTGTTGCATTTTCGTTTTATCAAGGCAGCATGACGAATACAAAAAGTACAGAAGTAGTTGAACAAAACAGTGAGCAACCGGCTCCGCACGTATCCAGTGCATATTCCGATGAGGAATTATCTTCAATTGCATCCCGTGAAAATATTGGTCTTCCACGGATGGTTGATAAAGATACCCGTCTGGACTTTACCGTTGGAGTATCTGATTCATTTCAATATAACTACACGCTTATCAACAATAACTCTGAAGATATAACTTTCTCTTCGTTAACTTCAAGCGTAGAAAAGTCACTGGTAAAGTGGGTCTGTACCACAAAGTCCACCCTGGATCAGTTTGTAAAAAAAGGAGTTACAATTTCATTTGCCTACTTTGGGAAAGACCGGCGGCTTATTGGTGTAATTACCGTTGAGCCTTCCCAATGCGGCATTCCCAATAGTGGTCCGTAGTTATATTTTGCTGAAATTTGCCGCATGAGCGGCTATGCTCCGCATGGTATGATGTGCGCTGTTCTTCAGAGAAATTTGATACCAAGGGTGCGCAATGAAAAGTAGTGAGATTCGTCAGAAGTTCCTGGATTATTTTGCCTCAAAAGGCCACACCGTGGTCGCCTCAAGTTCGCTGGTTCCGCATGAAGACCCGACGCTGTTGTTTACCAATGCCGGGATGAACCAGTTCAAGGATGTATTCCTCGGTTTTGATAAGCGGCCATATACGCGGGCGACGACATCGCAGAAATGTGTGCGTGCAGGAGGCAAGCACAATGACTTGGAGAATGTCGGTTACACTGCCCGTCACCACACTTTCTTTGAAATGTTGGGAAACTTCAGCTTCGGCGATTATTTCAAGCGCGATGCGATCAACTATGCGTGGGAATTGCTCACGGTGGTGTTCAAACTGCCCAAAGACAAGCTTACCGTTACCGTGTATGCAGAGGATGACGAAGCTTACGATATATGGACAAAAGAGATCGGTGTTCCGTCCGAACGGGTGATTCGCATCGGAGATAACAAGGGTGCGCGCTACGCTTCCGACAATTTCTGGATGATGGGTGACACCGGCCCTTGCGGCCCTTGTACTGAAATCTTTTATGATCATGGCGACCATATTCCCGGCGGGCCGCCCGGCAGCCCTGGTGAAGATGGTGACCGCTTCATCGAAATTTGGAACAATGTGTTCATGCAATTTAACCGCGACGAAGCCGGCGTGATGCATCCGCTACCCAAGCCATCGGTGGACACCGGCATGGGCTTGGAGCGTATTTCGGCTGTGCTGCAACATGTGCATGCCAACTACGAGATTGATTTGTTCCAGGCACTGATTAAAGCGGCTGCGCTCGAAACACATTGCGCCGAGCTGGATTCGCCGTCGCTTAAAGTGCTTGCCGACCATATTCGTGCCTGCTCTTTCCTTATTTCTGATGGTGTAATTCCTGGCAATGAAGGCCGTGGCTACGTGTTGCGCCGCATTATTCGACGCGCGATTCGCCATGGCTATAAGCTGGGCGCGCGTGCGGCATTCTTTTATAAGCTGGTGCCTGAGCTGGTGGTGCAGATGGGTAAAGCATATCCCGAATTGGCTTCGGCGCAAGTTCGCGTAATGGAGATACTCAAGCAGGAAGAAGAGAGGTTCTTTGCGACAATTGAGCATGGCATGGCAATTCTCGAAGCTGACCTGGGCCAGATAAAAAAACAGGGCCTATCGATATTCAATGGCGAGACTGCGTTCAAACTACACGATACGTTCGGCTTCCCGCTTGATTTGACTCAGGACGTTTGCCGTGAGCATGGTGTAACGGTTGACACTGCCGCTTTTGATAAAGCAATGGCGCAGCAAAAAGAACAAGCGCGTGCCGCAGGCAAGTTCAAGATGGCGGCGAACCTTGAATACACCGGTTCGACTACTGCTTTTCACGGTTACGATACGCTGGAACACAAAGGCAACATCCTCGCTTTGTACAAAGATGGCGTTTCGGTGAACACTCTGAACGAAGGAGACATCGGCGTGGTGGTATTGGATGATACCCCTTTCTACGCCGAATCAGGCGGTCAGGCCGGTGACAGCGGCGAGCTGCGCAGTGTGCATGGGATATTTGCAGTGGAAGATACGCAGAAAATTCAGGCCACGGTGTTCGGTCATCACGGTGTGGTGAAAACAGGCAAGTTGAGCGTGGGTAACAATGTCACCGCCAAGGTAGATGTCGCGGCGCGCTACGCGACCATGCGCAACCACTCGGCCACGCATTTAATGCACAAAGCCTTGCGCGAAGTGTTGGGTTCACACGTGCAACAAAAAGGTTCGCAGGTGGATGTTGATAAAACACGTTTCGACTTCGTGCATACGCAGCCAATGACGGATGCGGAAATTCGCAAAGTTGAAGCGATTGTGAATTCAGAAATTCTGGCGAATGCAGTATGCCAGGCGCGCGAAATGGCTATCGAAGAGGCGCAGAAAACCGGTGCGATGATGCTCTTCGGCGAGAAGTATGGCGACGTGGTGAGGGTGATTGATATTGGTTCATCTATTGAGCTTTGCGGCGGTACGCATGTCAAGCGCACGGGTGACATAGGTTTGTTCAAGATCGTGGCGGAAAGCGGTGTTGCTGCCGGTGTGCGCCGTGTGGAAGCGGTGACAGGCGAGGGCGCATTGATGCGTGTGAACGCTCAGCAGCAACAGTTGCAGCAAGTGGCCGCTGCCGTGAAGTCGCAACCGCATGAGGCCGCTGTGCGTATCGGGCAAATTCTCGACAATATGAAATTGATGGAAAAAGAACTGGCTGCTTTAAAATCAAAGCTTGCCTCAGCACAAGGTGATGAACTGCTGGGGCAGGCACAAGACATAAACGGCGTAAAGGTGCTGGCAGTCAAGCTGGATGGGGCGGATGCTGCGGTGCTGCGCGAAACATTGGACAAATTAAAAGACAAACTTAAATCCGCTGCAATTGTTCTGGCCTCGGTGAGTGATGGTAAAGTAAGTTTGATTGCAGGCGTGACAGCAGATGCCACCTCGAAAGTAAAAGCGGGCGAATTGGTGAACTTTGTTGCGCAACAGATTGGCGGCAAAGGCGGCGGTAGGCCAGACATGGCGCAGGCAGGCGGTACACAGCCGGAGAATCTGGCAACAGCACTTGGCTCAGTACAAGCCTGGGTGAAAACCAAGCTCTGAAAGAATGAGTTAATGTACCAAAGCAACAAACCATAGCAAATCTTTGTTTTCTATGTTATCTTGAAATATGTGTGAGTAGTAATAAACGTTAAGGGAGTTGTTTTTTGTGGAGGTGGGTCAGGAATGAGTTCGATCAGAAACACAATTTTGTTGGTTGAAGATGACCAGGTTGAAATCGACCTAGCTCGACGCGCATGTGAACTTTTTGATTCAACTCTGCAATTAGTTGTAGTTGAGGATAGTACCGTTGCATTGGAGTGGATTTCAAAAGCCGCGAAATCAAACATTCCTTTTCCCAAATTAATTCTGCTGGATTTGAAGTTACCCCAACTTCTTGGCCTTGCCACATTGCGCAGGTTGCGTATGGATTCGGATACTTCGGATTTGCCTATTATCGTCTATTCCAAAGTACACGAGCCTTCAGATGTCGTGTTAAGTTACCAGGTAGGTGCAAACAGTTTTGTGAACAAGCCGGAAGATATTGAACAATTCAGCAACCTGTTGCAGGAGCTATCCGGTTACTGGCTGATTCCGCGCCAGCGTAATTTGGAGTTGGGGATGTCGGCATAAACAAAATTAAAATGGTAGCTGCAATTCTGAATTCGCTTTCAACAAAACCCGGCGAAAATCTTCCTGTATTCTTTGTAGCCCGTTAGCATCATCTGCTTCAAAACGCAGTACGATCACCGGAGTAGTATTCGACGGGCGCATCAGCCCGAAGCCATCTGCATACTCCACCCTTAGACCGTCAATAGTGATAATGTCACGAGCACCTTCGAATTTCGCTTCCGTGCGCAAACGCGCAATCAAAGCGTGGTTCTCACCCTCTTTGACATGGATATGCAGTTCAGGCGTACTAACTGCATTTGGTAAATTGTTTAGCTCCGCATTTGGATCGCTAACCTTGCTCAGTATTTCGAGTAGTCGTGCTCCGGCATAAAGACCGTCGTCAAAACCATACCAGCGTTCTTTGAAAAACACATGGCCGCTCATCTCTCCCGCAAGCAATGCACCGGTCTCTTTCATCTTGGCCTTAACCAACGAGTGTCCGGTTTTCCACAGTGTTGGTTTACCGCCATGCTCGCGTATCCAGGTGAACAAATTGCGCGTGGATTTTACGTCGAAGATAATTTCGGCACCTGCGTTGCGGCTCAACACATCAGCGGCAAAAAGCATCAATTGGCGATCGGGATAAATGATATTGCCCCCCTTGGTGACGACTCCCAAACGGTCACCATCGCCGTCGAAAGCCAGACCGATCTCGCTGTTGTTCTGCGCCAGAGCAGCGATCAAATCTTCCAGATTATGCGGATCAGACGGATCGGGATGGTGATTGGGAAAATTGCCGTCCACGTCGCAAAACATCTCGGTCACCGTACAGCCTAACTGGCGATACAGATTGGCGACGAAGTCTCCCGCTACACCGTTACCGCAATCCACCGTGACGCTGAGGGGGCGTTGTAGTTTGATATCGGAAACTATGCGCGCAATGTATTCCGGTGCGATATTGTATTGAGAATAACTACCAGTGCCGTGCGTCAGGTTGCCGGTTTCAATACGAGTGCGCAATGACTGAATGGTTTCACCTGAAAGTGTTTCACCGGCAAGTACCATTTTCAAGCCGTTGTAGTCTGGCGGGTTATGGCTGCCGGTAATCATTACGCCACAGTCGGTTTTTAATTGGAATGCCGCAAAATAAACCATCGGCGTGGCAACGCGCCCCACGTCGATAACATTGATGCCGCTCTTCTGAATGCCGCGTGCCAGTGCCTTGGCAAAGCTCTCACCGGACAAACGACCGTCGCGTCCGATAGCGATGGTGTGCTGTTTGCGTGCGCTGGCTTCAGAGCCTATCGCATGGCCGATCTGCTCGACAATTTCATCGGTTAAAGTTTTGCCGACGATGCCACGAATATCATAGGCTTTGAAAATTTCTTTGGGAGGAGTGTTCATATTTATTTCTCTAAAAGTGTTGAGAGTTGTCCGGCAACTTTGGTCGGAGTCAGTTGCATCATGCAATTAAAATGACCCAGCGGGCATTCGCGCTTGAAGCACGGGCTGCAAGGCAGATCAAGTTTGAGTACCCGTGCATTTTTCGATAATGGCGGAGTAAATTGCGGGCTGCTGGAACCGAAAATTGCCACCATTGGTCGGTCTAGTGCTGCGGCGATATGCATCAATCCCGAGTCGTTGCTTACCACCAGACTGGCGCAGGAGAGCAGGGCGATAGCATCTTTCAGATCAGTTGTGCCGCACAAATTACGCACACCTTGATTTCCCAAGGATACGATCTTTTCAGCAACTTCACTATCTCTCGGCGAGCCGATTAGCCATACAGCATAACCTTGAGCACGCAATTTCTGAGCAAGCTCTGCATAGTAAGATACCGGCCAACGTTTGGCAGCGCCATACTCTGCACCGGGACAAAAAATCGCAACCGGTTTTTCGAGCGTCAGATCAAGTTTGCCCAATATCTGCTCTTGCGCATCGGCTGTCACGTTCAAATGAGGGTTCGGAATTGACTGAGGTTGTTCATTGCCTGTTGCTTCAGCAAGTTGCGCGAAACGTTCCACCATCAGCGGCAGTTTATTTTTATCCAGTTTGCGCGCATCATTGAGCAGGCCAAATCGCATTTCACCGATGAATCCGATTCGCTTGGGGATGTTGGCAAAGAAGGGAACCAACGCCGACTTGAGCGAATTGGGCAATACATAAGCCATATCGTAATGGCTGGTTTGTAACTGCTTGCCAAGGCGATAACGTTCCAATAAATGTAAGGCACCATGCGGAAACGGATTGACGATAACCTCGTTCACCTCCGGTATTTCCTTGAGCAGCAATAATGTCCACGGTGGCGCAAGCACATCAATGCGGCTATCGGGGAAACGTTGTTTGAGACGCAGCAACATTGGCTGCATCAACACACAGTCACCTACCCAACTGGGAGCAACGACCAGAATTTTTTGCATGGGCGAGAGGGGGGCGGATCAGTGGTGGCCTTTAGGCAACTCACCCTTTAACTTGTAGGTCAGTCCGCAATAGGGACAACTTGCGGTGCCTAATTTTTCAACCGGAATAGCAACACGAGGATGCGCGCTCCAGAGTGGTTTGTCAGATGTCGGGCAAAACAGCGGCAGCTCATTGGGTGTGACTTCTATATAGCCAATTTCTGATTTCATGTGGTACTCCCTTTATGATCAAACGTGATCCAGCCAGCCCGCATATTTTTGATTCTTGCCGGCGACTATGTCGAAAAACAGTCCCTGCAACTTTGCAGTGATTGGCCCGCGACTCCCCGTGCCGATAGTGCGGTTGTCCAGTTCGCGTATGGGTGTGACTTCGGCGGCAGTACCGGTGAAGAAAGCTTCGTCCGCGCAATAGACTTCATCGCGCGTGATACGTTTTTCAATGAGTTCAATGCCCGAATCTTTCGCCAGTGTAACGATTGAGTCGCGCGTGATACCTTCCAAACAGGAAGTCAGATCAGGCGTATACAACTTGCCTTTTTTCACAATGAAAATATTTTCGCCGGCACCTTCGGCAACATAGCCATCCACGTCCAGCAACAAGGCTTCATCGTAGCCGTCGTGCGCTGCTTCCTGATGCGCAAGAATAGAGTTGGTATAAGTGCCGACCGATTTGGCGCGGCACATATTGATGTTCACATGGTGACGGGTGAAGCTGGAAGTTTTGACGCGGATGCCTTTCGCCATACCTTCCTCGCCCAGATACGCCCCCCAAGGCCAAGCCGCAACAGCCACGTGCGTGCTGATGCCGGTAGCGGCGATACCCATTGCCTCGGAACCGTAGAATGCGATAGGACGGATATAACAGGACTCTAATTTGTTGGCGCGAACCACTTCCTTTTGCGCCTCTATCAAAGTTTCTTTGTCATAAGGCATATTCATTTTAAAAATATAGGCCGAATTGAACAAACGATCAGTGTGATCCTTCAGGCGGAAAATCGCCGTGCCTTGAGCTGTCTTGTACGCCCGCACACCTTCAAACACACCCATGCCGTAATGCAACGTATGAGTGAGTACGTGAGTGGTAGCTTCGCGCCAGGGCACAAGCTTACCATCGTGCCAGATAAAGCCATCGCGGTCGGACATTGACATGATGAAGATTTCCTATATTTAAGGTTAAATACACAGCAAGGCGTGATTCTAGCTTGTTCGGGATGTTTTATGAAGGGCTTACTTACACAACCACACTTGCCAGCAACTGCCTCGTATAGTCATTGCGCGGGAAGTTGATAACCTCATCGGCACTACCTTGTTCCAGGATTCGCCCCGCCCGCATTACGGCGATGCGGTGCGACATTGAGGCAATCACTTCAAGATCGTGGCTGATTAAAAGGTAACTTATGCCATGTGATACTTGCAGTTTGGCAAGCAATTCCAACACTTGTTTCTGAACTGAGGCATCCAGTGCGCTTGTCGGCTCGTCCAGCACCAGTAATTGCGGCTTGAGAATAAGTGTGCGCGCAATCGCGATGCGTTGACGCTGCCCGCCGGAAAACTCATGCGGATAGCGTACCAGAATGTCGGAGGTTAAGCCTACCTCTTGTAAAGTTTGCGCGATATGCCGACGGCGTTCCGCTTCCGGCATTTTGGGCTGGTGCAAAGCCAAACCTTCACCGACGATTTGTTCGATAGTGAGCCTTGGAGACAAGCTGGCAAAGGGGTCTTGAAACACTACCTGCATCTTTGCACGCAGTGCGCGCAACTTTGCTGGAACAATGTTGCGCAAAGACTGCCCGGCAAAAAAACTATTTCCATTGGCGACGGGCTGCAAGGCAAGCAAAGCCATCGCCAAGGTCGATTTGCCGGAGCCGGATTCGCCAACGATACCCAGCGTTTCGCCGCGTTTCAAAGCAATGCTGACATCATCTACTGCTGTGAAAACTTTTTTCTTGAACCAGCCGGAAGGGTAAGAAAACTCCACGCGTAAATTTTCACCGCGCAGCAAATCGTCAGCGGTGCTAAGTTCAGGCGATAGCGGCTGCACCATTTTTTTGGGGCGACTGTCGAGTAACTGTTTGGTATACGGATGCTGTGGTTGGGCAAACAATTGAGCGGTCTCTGCAATCTCGACTAATCGCCCTGATTGCATTACCCCGACACGATCTGCAAAACGCTGTACTAAATTTAAATCGTGTGTAATCAATAAAATTGCCATACCGTATTCGTGTTGTAACTCTTCCAGCAATTCCATAATCTGAACTCGAATCGTCACATCCAGAGCGGTGGTCGGCTCATCGGCAATAAGTAATTGCGGGCGGCATGCCAGTGCCATCGCGATCATTGCGCGTTGGCGCTGACCACCGGAAAGCTCGTGCGGATAACTGGAAAAACGCCGTTCCGGTTCGGTGATACCGGTACGGGTAAGTAAGGCAATAGCACGTTCACGCGCGGGCGCGAAGGCCAGTCCTTCATGCAGCGACAATACCTCGGTGATCTGCTCGCCAATGCGAATCAGCGGATTAAGCGCAGTCATCGGCTCCTGAAAGATCATTGCAATGTCTTTGCCACGGATACCGCGCAAGCGTCGTTCGCTGGCATTCACCAGATTTTCTCCGGCAAATATCACTTCGCCGCTGGAATGTGCCTGCACCAGTCGCAACAAGGAAAGTGCGGTCACACTTTTACCCGAACCGGATTCGCCGACCAGAGCGAATTTTTCACCTTGTTGAAGCGTGAAAGAAATATCATCAACCGCACGCACAGCCTCGGCATGTTCGCCAAAACTCACACAGAGATTGCGAACTTCCAGCAACGTACTCATCGTCCACCCCCTGTTTTGCGCGTATCGAATGCATCGCGCAATGCCTCGCCGATGAACACCAGCAACAGCAGTGTGACGAACAACACCATGAATGCCGCCAGCCCTATCCACCAGGCATCGAGATTGTCTTTACCCTGTGCTAGCAGCTCGCCCAGGCTAGGCGTGGAAGGCGGCACGCCAAGGCCGAGAAAATCCAAACTGGTTAGTGCGGTGATAGCCACGCTCATACGGAAAGGCAGGAAGGTAATCACCGGTGTCAAACTATTTGGCAGAATATGCCGCCACATGATTTGCGCATTGCCCAGCCCCAGCGCACGCGCAGCGCGCACATAATCGAGCTGGCGATTACGCAGAAATTCGGCGCGCACATAATCGGCCAGCCCTAGCCAGCCGAACAGCGAAAGCAAAATGAGCAACAGCGAGATGCTGGGTTGGAAGATGGATGCAAAAATAAGCAACAGATACAGCTCGGGCAACGAACCCCAAATTTCGCTGAAGCGTTGCAGATAAAGATCAATACGCCCGCCGAAATAACCCTGTATCGCCCCAGCCAAAATACCTAGCAGTACGCCAATGATGGTGAGCGCCATACCAAACAGCACCGACACGCGGAAGCCATACAGCGCACGGGCAAGCACATCGCGCCCTCTATCATCCGTCCCCAGCCAGTTTTGCGCACTGGGTGCAGCGGGATTGGGCTGAAGCGCAAAATAATTAAGCGTGTCATAACGATAATTATTGAGCGGGTAAATCGCCCAATTACCGGGACGAGAAAATTGCTCGCGAATAAACGGATCAAGATAATCGGCAGGCGTGGGGAAATCACCGCCAAATGTACTCTCTGGATAATCGCGCACCAGTGGAACGTACAGAGTCCCCTGGTAATAGGCAATCAGTGGACGATCATTGGAAATCACTTCTGAAAGCAGGCTGAGAATAAATAGGGAGGAAAAAATAATCAGACTGACAAAACCCAAGCGATGCTGACGGAAACGCCGCCAGCGTTGCTGGTTGGGCGAGATTGAAGGTGGCTTGGTGTGTATCTCAGGCAGCATATCCGTCACGCCCCCACTCCCTCAAACTTCACGCGCGGATCAGCAATCACATAGCTGATATCTGATATCAGCTTGGCAAAAAGTCCGGCGATGGTGAATATATACAGTGTACCCATCACTACGGGATAGTCGCGCTGCATGATGGCGTTGTATGACAGCAGCCCGAGTCCGTCGAGTGAAAACAAGGTCTCGATGAGCAAGCTACCGGTAAAGAATGCACCGATAAACGCTGCGGGGAAACCGGTCAACAAAGGTAACAGCGCATTGCGGAAAATATGCCGGTACAGCACAGTGCGTTCAGGCAAGCCTTTGGCTCTGGCGGTAAGTACGTATTGTTTGCGTATTTCTTCAATGAAAGTGTTTTTGGTCAGCATGGTAATTACGGCAAAGCTGCCGACTACTTCGGCAAACACCGGCATGGCGATATGCCACAGATAATCGAATATTTTTCCGCCCGTTGAAAGCTGCGCCCAGTTATCCGAGGTTAGCCCGCGCAGCGGAAACCATTGCAAGAAACTGCCGCCGCCGAACACTACCAGCAGCAGTACACCCAGCACGAAGCTGGGAATGGCATAGCCACTCATGATGATGAAGCTGGTTGCGGTATCGAAGCGCGAGCCATCGCGCACTGCTTTGGCGATGCCCATCGGAATCGAGATTAAATAAGTAATTACCAGCGTCCATAAGCCTAGGGAAATCGACACCGGCATTTTTTCCTTAATTAATTCCCAGACAGATTTCTGGTGAAAAAAACTCGTCCCCAAATCGAAAGTGGCAAAACCTTTGAGCATGATCCAGAAGCGTTCCGGCGCTGGCTTGTCGAAACCGTATAGTACTTTGATCTCTGCCAAGCGCTCCGCATCAATGCCCTGTTGACCTCGATACATTGCCTGTTGATTACCACCTGCTTCACTACCGCCGACACCCTTGCCGCGCATCTGGCTAACCATCTGCTCAACCGGCCCGCCGGGAACAAACTGAATCACCACGAAGGTTAAAAAAAGCACGCCCAACAAAGTGGGGAACATCAACAGTATGCGTTTGCCTATATATCGGGTCATCGCGGACTTTCCTTTTCATCGGGTTTTTTCCACCAGGCTTTTACCGCCCACTCTTCAATACTATAGTAGCGTGGTAGCACGCTTGGCTGCGCCAACGTTCGCCGATACGAAACCCGATGGGCGGGGCTATAAAAATGCGGCACCATGTAATAGCCAAGCCGTAACACTCTATCAAGCACACGCACCAGCGTCACCAAGTCGTCCCGGCTTTCAGCCTGAATGATGCGATTGATTAACGAATCAACCACCGGATCAGACACGCCCATCACATTGTTGGAACCGGGTTGGTCGCGACTTGCGGAGCCAAAGTAATCGAACAATTCATTACCGGGACTTTGCGAGCCGCCCATCATGCCCCATACCATGTCGTAGTCGAAATTTTCTTCTTTGCGCTGCGCCAGCGCGGCATCAAACACGCGGTAATCCATGTGGATGCCGAGCTTTTCCAAATTGCGCGCGTAAGCAGCGGAAACGCGCTCTTCAAAACGCTCGTGCAACATCATCTCAAATTTGAACGGATTACCCTGTGCATCACGTAAAGCACCATCGCGATAAGTCCAACCCGCTTGTGTTAACAGTTCACGTGCCTGACGCAGATTATCGCGTAATGAATGTGGCGGTGTGGTGGTGGGCGGTGCCGGAATTTCATCGAATATTTCCGATGGCAATTTGTTGCCGAAACTCTTTTGCAACTCGCGCAATACTTTTTGCTCGCGCTCATCCGGTTTTCCTGTCGCGGCTAATTCAGTGTTGCTAAAATAGCTTGGGCTGCGGGTATACAGATTAAAAAATAACTGGCGATTCATCCATTCAAAATCCATCGCCAACCATAGCGCTTTCCTAACCCGCTTATCTTGAAACAGCGGGCGGCGCAGGTTCATCGAAAATCCCTGCCAACCCGCGCCATTCGAGTGCGCAAATAAAGTCTTGATTAACTCCCCTTGCGACCAGCGTTTACCCTGATGACTACGCGCCCAATTCTTGGAAGAGTTCTCCTGAATAAAGTCAATCTCCCCCGCCTTCAAACCTTCCATGCGAGTGAGCGAGTCTTTGTAATAGCGATAGGTAATGCGCTCAAAGTTAAACATACCGAGCCGGGCAGGATGATCGTTACCCCAGTAATTCGGATTGCGGCGATAGGTGATGCGCTTGCCGAGGTCGAAGGAATCGACCACATACGGGCCGGACGCAATCGGCACATCCAGCGTAATCTTGTCGAAAGGCTTGCCTTCACCCCACTTGCGAGAAAATATCGGCAGCTCGCAAATAATCAGCCCCAACTCGTGATTTTTTCTTTTGAAATCGGCTCGCACGGTATAGGGATCAAGAATCACCATCTGCTTCACGTCATTCCAATAACGGCGATACATGGGCGTAGCCTGTTTGCTCATCAATTGGTCGAAGGAATATTTTACATCTGCCGCTGTCACCGGGTCGCCATTGGAAAATCTTGCCTTGCGATTAAGCCGGAATGTCAGCGACAGCTCATCGGGAGCCATCTTCATATCTTCGGCAATCAAACCGTACACCGTATCTGGCTCATCCCAAGCACGCACAGCCAAAGTCTCAAACACCAAATTCTGCAACCCGTCTGCAGATAGCCCCTTCAGAATAAACGGATTTAATTTTTCAAAATTACCCATGCCCGACGTGAACAACTCCCCGCCTTGAGGCGCGTTGGGATTAACGTAATCGAAATGTTTAAAGTCTGCCGGATACTTATAAGTGCCATGCAAGGCAATTGCATGAGCCGCCCAGACGTTTTGGGCGAAACAACTCAGACTAAGCAGCAATATTAACGAGCAGTGAGATAATCTTTTCATGGCGCGGGAGTTTAACGGAACAGGGCGCGGGTGGGTAGAGTCAACCTTCGAAGAAATAGTGCTTAACGATCCAACGGACTCATCACGCCCTTGCCGCCCTTATTCAGTACGTGGGTATAAATCATCGTGGTGGAAACGTCCGAATGGCCAAGCAACTCTTGCACAGTACGGATATCGTAGCCGGATTGCAACAAGTGCGTGGCAAAGGAGTGGCGCAATGTATGCGGTGTAGCGGGTTTAACTATCTCAGCGTCGCGTACTGCTTGCTTCACCGCACGTTGCACGCCTTTCTCATCCACATGATGGCGGCGAGTTTTGCCGGAGCGAGGATCAGTTGATAAATTCTTGGAAGGAAAAACATACTGCCAGCCCCATTCGTGCCCGGCAGTCGGGAATTTCTTACCCAGTGCGAAAGGCAGATACACTTCACCATATCCCTGCGCTAAATCTTCGTCGTGCAAAACTTTCACCTTCACCAGATGAGCCTTTAGCGTGGCCACCACAGCCTCGGGTAGCATTGTCACACGGTCTTTGAAACCTTTGCCTTCGCGTACCAAAATCTCATGCTGGGAAAATTCGACATCTTTCACCCGCAAACGCACCGCTTCCATCAGACGCATACCTCCTCCATACAACAAAGAAGCAATAAGCAAATGTGTACCTTTAAGGTGCAATAACAACGATTGCACCTCACTCACCGTCAGCACAACAGGCAAGCGTTTGGGTGCTTTCGCCTGTGTAATATTTTCCAGCCACGGCAATTGAATTGCCAAAACCTCACGGTAGAGAAACAACAAAGCCGACTTGGCTTGATTCTGTGTAGCAGCGGCAACTTTGCCCGCTACTGCCAAATGCGTAAGAAAAGCCTCCACATCTTCAGCCCCCATATCTTTCGGGTGGCGCTTGTCGTGGAAGAAAATATAACGTCTAATCCAGTCCACATAAGTTTGCTCCGTGCGAATACTATAGTGCTTCACCCGCAATCTATCGCGTACTTGATCTAACAATCTGGGAGAATTCAGCATGGTGTTTTTATCCGGTAAATTAGGGGGTTCCCATAATTTATCCTCAAATAAAAACAAGGTATTGCAGGATGGTTTCCAGATTGTACACCCTGAGGGTGCATTTGCAGGCATAATTTAGGGGGTCTATTTAACGTTAGGCACTGCTCCAAAGTGTTTTGCATTTGCCAAAATGACATTGACTATTTGTAATCGTTCGACTACACTTTTCGCATGTTCTCAATCAAGCGCACCGACGAATTCAATGACTGGCTTAACGGTATTCGTGATGGCCTGACACAGCGCCGTTTAGTGAAGCGTTTGCGTAAGGTCACGCTGGGCAATCTGGGTGATGTCACACCCGTTGGCGATGGCGTGTTCGAGATGCGCGAACATTTCGGGCCGGGCTGGCGCATGTACTATATCCAACGTGGGTCGGTGTTGATTGTGATGCTGGGCGGCGGTGATAAATCCACACAGGCTGCCGATATTGCCAAGGCCGTGAAACTCGCGGCAATGATTGAGGAGTAAACCATGACAAAGAAAATCCACATTGCAGACCTGCCGGATTTTGACGCTGCCGAGTATCTCGATAGCGAACAGGCGATTGCTGAGTATCTGACTGTTGTTCTGGAAGATAACGATGCATCCTTGCTAGCAGCAGCCTTGGGCGACATTGCCCGTGCGCGGGGCATGAGTGAGATCGCCAAACAATCCGGCCTGACTCGCGAGGCTCTGTATAAGGCGCTCAGACCGAATGCGCATCCGCGCTTTGACACCATTAGTCGTGTCTGCGAGGCGCTGGGCGTGCGACTGGTGGCGCAGGCGATTCATGCTTGAGTCTCCGTGGTCAAAAGCCTAACCTCGCATTCGAGTGGGACTGGCTACGCCAGCCCCTCAATTCAACGTTAGCCATACAAGGGAGGTTCTGTGTCAGCAATCCAATTTATAACATCTGGTGGTATGGCAAGTATCGGAGGGGATTTACCTGAAGATGAGAAGAAAACAGCCAACGAAATCGTTAAGAGCTTCGGCGAAAAAGTCAGAGCATATGCGCTTGCGTTACAGGTTCCCGCATCACTATTAAAAGTTCAACAATGCACCTTTCTGTTTGTTGCAATAGATACGGCAAGCTTTCATTTTGTCTTTGCTGATGCCCCTGGCGGAAATTCACTCAATTATCGTAACTTGTCAGCGCATGGTCGGCTTGAACTTCAGAGCCTTGTTCATCAAGTCCGAATCGAGGTTGGCGAAGTGGCGTGGGCATTTTCCTGCCCGTTGAACGTGGCACTACCTGAGCTAGAAGAGTACATCCAATCTATCGTTCAGCAGTATGTCAATACGGTACTTCAATCACAGCAAAAACCTAACAAAAATATTTCTAGTGAGGCCGTCTCTATGCCTGAAATAGCATCTGGGCTTGAGAAATTCAGAGCCGACTACCCAATCGGTACCAAAACTGCTTTCATCATTATGCAGTTCGGCAACACCAAACCCCATCAGGCAATCGTGGCCTGTATTAAGGACACATTAAAAAAGCATGGCATCACTGCTTTGCGAGCTGATGACAAAGAGTACATGGATGATTTGTTTCCAAACATCAAAACATACATGCACGCTTGTGACTTCGGAGTCGCCGTTTATGACCGCATTACAGAAGATGACTTCAATCCAAATGTATCCCTTGAGGTTGGCTATATGCTCGGCATGGGGAAGAACGTTCTCCTTTTAAAAGACAAGACACTGAAGTCATTACAAACAGATTTAACAGGGAAGCTATACAAACCCTTTGATACGACTGACATTGACAACACCATGCCTCAGCATATTGAGAAGTGGCTATCTGATAGGGGCTTAAGGTAAATATGGCTAACCTTACGGTCGAGAGGGACTGCGCGAATACACCCTCGCGCAGCCCCTCACCTCAACGTTAGCGGTTACCTGCGTTAGCGCGTTTTCCAAAAAAGGGTACAATGTCCGCATGAACAATATCTCTATTGCCGATATTCTTGAGCTTCCGGTGCAGGAACGCATTCGCCTCGTTGAACTTATCTGGGACAGCGTTGCGGCGGTTCCCGAAGCCGTGGAAATTTCGCCTGCGCTTAAGGTTGAACTCGAAGCACGCTTGGCGGAGTTCGAGGCAAACCCGGAAGCAGGTTATTCTTGGGATCAGGTGAAATCAAGCCTTAAAGATGGCTCATGGCGTACCGCCTGAAATTCTCTACACGAGCATTGCGTGAAACTGGCAAAGCTCAAGAGTGGTACGAATTGCAGAGTCCCGGCCTCGGTGAAGAATTCATTGCCGCAATGGAGTTACAGCTAAAACGGCTAGAGCAAGCACCTCTGCTTCATGCTGAGGTAATTCCCAGTGTTCGCCGAGCACTCCTTCCACGGTTCCCTTACGGTTTGTTTTATGCGGTGCGGGGTGATCTCGTACACGTTTTGGCTGTGTTACATGATGCTCGCAATCCGAGTCGTTGGCCAAAAAACCGCTAACCTAACGTTCGAGCGGGACTGCCGCAAAGCAGCCCGCGTCAGCCTCTCAACTTAACGTTAGGCTCTGAAAAGCGGGTGTGCAACGCACATAAAGTGCATCTACAATTTACTTGACTTTAAACAATAATGCATCTACAGTTTGCGCATGCTCACTTACGATGAAGCCAAGCGGGAAGCAAATATCAAGAATCATGGCTTTGATTTTGTCGGCAGTGAGGTCGTGTTCACGGGCTTTACGATTACCCGCGAAGATGGGCGCGATGCCTACGGCGAGTTACGTTTGCAAACGCTGGGATTGTGGCATGGAGTAGTGGTATTTGTGGTGCATACCCCGCGAGGTGATGCCGACCACGTAATTTCGATCCGAAAGGCTGAAAAACATGAAGAACGCATCTACTGGAAAAATTATCCAAGCTGACCGCACCGACTGGCCGCGTGTGCGAGCCATGCAGGACAGCGATATACACCATGATGCCGATAGCCCATCCACAAAAGTTTCGGACTGGGAAGGCGCAACACTAAAGCAGAACGGTGTCGAGGTTGGACGTGCCAAGACTCGTGGGCCAAACCGTCGCCCGACAAAGGAACAGGTGGCAGTGCGATACAGTCCCGATGTGCTGGCGGCTTTCCGCGCCACTGGACGAGGCTGGCAGACACGCATGGATGAGGCGTTGCGCGATTGGCTGGAAACCCATTCTCCGGCGTAACCCATCATTTCCTTCTCCGTAGTTAAAAGCCTAACCTTGCATTCGAGAGGGACTGGCTACGCCAGCCCCTCACCTCAACGTTAGGCGTCACCCAAAAGTCAGCGCCTCTTGACATACTATAGTTGATATATACATAATGTGGCATGTGGCAAATCGAAGAACACCGTCGCCTCGACAAAAAACTTTTTAGCTCAGTTCCTATTGAGGTTCTGAAGCGTTACGAAAAATGGAAAGACATTGCCAGAGTCTCGGGTCCACCGGGATTACGACTCATCAAGGGATTTCACGATGAAGCGCTGTCTGGCGAGTGGAAAGGCCATCGTTCTTCCCGGCTTGGCCTTCAGTGGCGGGTTATTTACAGGGTTGTCGCTAATGTGCTGTTAATCCAAGTTGTTCAAGTTACCGCCCATGATTACAGGAGGCCATAAAATGAAAGAGTTCATCCCTGCAAAAAAACGTGTTGAGGTTTCGGTAGGTGAGTCAGTTCGTATTTTGCGCGAACTCCAAGAGTTGAGCCAAAGCCAACTTTCCGAGCTTACGGGCATTCCTCAGGCCACCATTTCAGCCATCGAAAACGGCAGAGTTAATTTGGGTGTCGAGCGCGCGAAGGTTTTTGCTCATGCACTCAAGTGCCATCCCGCCGTACTCGTGTTCCCCGGCTGGGAGGTTCCTCTTGAACGTGCCGCATAACCTTACATTCGAGCGGGACTGGCTACGCCAGCCACTCAATTTAACGTTAGGCCTCACGAAAATACGCATCACTGTATTAACAATTTGCTTGACATGCTGAGCGGCTGTTAATTCAATTTGCCATGATTACTTGGCATGAAAGCAAACGGCAGCGCAACATCCGCACACGGTCTGGATTTTGTAGGGTGCGATGCGGTTTTTGATAGCCCAGTAGTCGCGTGGGACGATGACCGAAAAGCCTACGGCGAATTGCGCATCAATTTGCTTGGCTTTCTCAATGGTATCGTTGTGCATTTGACTTACACGGAACGCGGCGATGATCTGCACATCATTAGCATGCGTAAGGCTGAAAAACATGAAATCCGCTACTTTGCGCAAGAACTTTCCAAATAGTCCAGAAGCATGGTCTAAACTAATTGCCGATGCACCCGGCGAGGATCGCCCACCCACCCATGAGGAAGAGGTGCGCCGAAAAAACGCCGTAGTCAGCCATTCCTTGCCTGAGTTACGCGAAAAGCTCGCTGCACGTCGGCGCGGTGCGCAGAAAACTCCAACCAAAGTTCCAACCACTATCCGCTTTGATGCGGATGTTCTCGCGGAGCTAAAAGCTTCCGGGCGTGGTTGGCAGACGCGCGTGAACGATGCAGTGCGCGAGTGGCTCAAGACGCATTCACCGGTGTAATTCATCATTAGCTTCTCCGTAGTGGAAAGCCTAACCTAACGTTCGAGCGGGACTGCCGCGAAGCAGCCCGCGTCAGCCCCTTAGCTCCACGTTAGGCAATTTGGAAAATTTTATAAGGGGAAATACATGCTTAGAAAACTCGTTGTAGCTTGGTTGCTTATTGCCCTAGTGGGTTGCGCCGCACAAAGACAAAAAGATTTTTCAGATGCATTGAATACATGGATGGGGCATAACATCAATGAAATGATTAGGTCATGGGGGCCGCCTTCAAGTACCTATGACCAGCCCAATGGAGACAAAATATATACATGGCAAACAAATACAACGGGCGCAGTTGGAATGCCACTATATGGCGGTGGAGTAGTTGTACAACAAACCAATAGCTGGTGTAGAAAAGATATAACAGCAAATCCGGCAGGAACAATAATCTGGTTCAAAGCGGATGGCAACAACTGCTATTAATATACTGAGTCGGAGCATGATACTGGAAAGCCTTAATATCTGGGGTCAAAGTAAAGTTAAAAAGCCTAACCTTACGGTCGAGAGGGACTGGCCAGAAGCGGACAGCCCCTCACCTCAACGTTAGGGGGTGGCTGCAATCTTGGAGTAGAATTCGTACGTCAACGTTACTCGAACTGGAGGGCAAAATGAATTTCACCATAGAACAGGAACAAGAATCGGATGGGCGTTGGTTGGCGGAAGTCCCAGAGTTACCGGGAGTCCTCGCTTACGGTGCCACATCGCTGGAAGCAATGTCCAAGGCTGAAGTTCTCGCCCTTCGGGTTATTGCTGAACGGCTTGAGCGTAGCGAAAGCCGCCCCTTTGCCATAAACATTTCTATCCCGGTTATGGCATGAGCCAATGGCCGTCTATTAAAGCCAAGCGTCTTTTGGCTGCGCTGTTGCATCTTGGTTGGCAAATCAAGCGGCAATCCGGTTCGCACAAAACACTTGCCCGCAATGGTTGGCCTGATTTTGTTTTCGCCTTCCACGATGGCGATGAAGTCGGCCCCAAAATGCTGGCGCACGTTGCAAAGCATACGGGTCTTTCACCAAATGACCTGTAACCCCCTAACCATACGCTCAAGAGGGACTGCGCGGATAAAACCTCGCGCAGCCCCTTAGCTCCACGTTGGGCATCACAGTTAGCCCTTGTTGCGCAACACGCAACGCGCTATCATACCTCCATGATTACAACGTTTCGCCACAAAGGGCTACGCAAATACTTTGAATCTGGCAGCTTGGCTGGAATCCAACCTGCACACGCGAATCGTCTCAAAATGCAGTTGGCGGCGCTTGATACCGCTCAAGTTATCGAGGACATGGACATTCCCGGCTTCCGACTTCATCCGCTAAAGGGCATTGAGCGTGGGCGTTGGTCAATATGGGTAAATGGTAATTGGCGCGTCACGTTCGAGTTTGAAAACGGCAACGCATTTATTTTAGATTATGAGGATTATCACTAATGGCTATGCACAATCCACCGCACCCCGGAGCATTTATTCAAGAGGTTTATCTTGCCCCAAACGAAATCAGTTGCAGGGAGCTCGCCCTCAAATTGGGCGTTGCCGCCTCGACACTTAACCGCGTGTTGAACGAAGCCAGTGGCGTGAGTCCTGAAATGGCTCTTCGTCTCTCAAAAGCATTGGGGCGCTCCCCCGAAAGTTGGTTGATGATGCAAGACAATTACGATTTATGGCAAGCCAAGCGGACAGTAGACTTGAAGAAAGTTCACAAGATCGAATTCAGATATGCCTAACCTAACGCTCGAGCGGGACTGCCGCGAAGCAGCCCGCGTCAGCCACTCAACTTAACGTTAGGCAATTTGGAAAACTTTAGGATTATAATGAGATTTTTGCGGGGTATTTATTTATGTCCACTTTCCAAGCGATTGAGCGGGCAGTTCAACAATTACCTGCGCACGAATTGGCTGAATTTCGCCAATGGTTTACAAAATTTGATGAAGCAGCATGGGATGCGCAAATTGAAGCAGATGCTGGTTCTGGAAAGCTTGATGCGCTGGCTGCTGACGCACTGGCTGAATATCATAATGGAATGGCACGCGAGCTTTGAGGCATTTTACCTCATCAAAGTTCTGGGAATCTTTCGATGCTTTGCCAGTTCATATTCAGACTCAGGCGCGAGATAGTTATGAGCTTCTCAAGAAAAATCCAAAACATCCGTCTCTGCAATTCAAGCACGTTAAAAATGGAGCATAGGTAATGAATACACAACTCTTACAGCAAGCTCGTGTACTCGACATTGACGAGCAGATCGAACTGGTTGAGGCAATATGGGACGGTATCGTTAGTCGCGGCGCAGCTCCATCGTTGACAGCGACACAGAAGACGGAACTCGACCGCCGCCTAGCAGACCACCTTGCCAACCCTGATGATGTAGTTCCATGGAGTAAAGTAAAAGCTGCTGCTCTTGCCAAAATCAGGCAATGAGCCTGCCGGTCACTTTTCATCGCGCTGCCAGTGCAGAGTTCATCGAAGCAAGTGCGCGATATGAGAGCAAGCAAGTTGGCCTTGCGCTTGAATTCATTGCTGAAATTGACCGTTGCGTATCGCTGGCATCTAAAAACCATCTCCAGTTTGCTGTAGTTCGCGAAGACATTCGGCGTGTCGTCGCCAATCGTTTTCCATACAGCGTTTATTTCCTTGCGGAGAAACATCGCATTGTTGTCTTGGCGGTATTTCAAGGTCGCAGAGATCCTGCCATTTGGCTGACTAGAGCCTAACCTAATTACGTTCAAGCGGGACACGCCGGAAGCCTGGCTCAAAGCCGTAAGACGCGTTAGAATTGACATGTAAAATTTAAAGACAATGGACAAACCTGTATACCACAAGCTTGTGATCGTAGCTTCCTCTCCTGATACCGAAATATGGCTTGG
>Ga0364894_10174_pt1 | contig 34568 bp, 36 predicted proteins | sample ExccelJu500001D4_FD_206942 | JGI IMG/M metagenome (GOLD analysis project Ga0364894, IMG submission 206942) | Enriched cells from Trout Bog Lake Hypolimnion, Wisconsin, USA - BchlTB.July16.5000.01.D4 | ecosystem: Environmental > Aquatic > Freshwater > Lake > Hypolimnion/Profundal zone | place: USA...
ATCATCATTTCTGTACCACGTACCTACTCTGAATGTTTCAGCAGTATTGCTATCAATTTTATTTGCTAAAAATAAACCGTAAACACGCTTGTTTTTACTTTGATAGAAGTCAACTATATTAGCAACGTGTCTTCTTACTGGCTCACCCTCAGCCGCTTCTTGTCTTGAGTTAGTTGTAAGAGTAACCTCACCTACAATCACAAACTTTTCAAACTCAAAAATTAAATCTGGACCACCGCCAGGAGCGGTACCAACAGGCAAGAAATCTTGATCTATTTTGAATTTTCTACATTCATTTGGTTGGTTAATTAGAGAGTCAATTGCTAAAAATGCTCTCCATATAATCCATTCAAAATAGGCAGGAGCCTCACCATGCGGAATACTTAATCTTTCACCATTTTCAAGCGCAATAGTCTTACTTGGGTCAGTAGAGAGAATCTCAAGCCAATTTGAAATATCTTTCCACTCATTAGCTTGATTATTAGCGTAATCAATCTCGTTAAGTTCAAAAAGCTTATCTTCTAAATCATGTCTTAATTGATTAATGTCTGCCACATCAGCAGTATTTTTTGCTACCTTATTAGTGACAACGCCTTTAGTTTTGAGTTGTCTCACCAAGTCATTAACAACAATTATGGCTGTATCTTTGTTATCAGTTGGAAGTACAGAGCCATTTGTGAGCCTCAATAACCAGTCCTTTCCATCTTTAGGAGTATCAGTATCAGCGCATAGTTTTTGGACGAAAAGATTTTTTTCTGGAACTATCGTTATGTTTCTACCCTTGGAATGTACAAGCCCAGTAGCTTTAAGGTATCTAAAGTTTGTATCAGCGTAGTCATTGAATGTTGTCTCAACATAACCATATTTCTCTGCCGCCTTAGCCCTTTTTTCTCTATCAAAAGCCTTCTTATTTTTAGAGCTCTCCCTCTCTTTTCTAAGCTTAAGAATTGAGTCAGCTACATCATTAACATCTTGATCAGCATTTGAAAACTGAACGATTAAAGCCATTTCTAAGAAGTTCAGAACAGAAGTGCCTGTCTTTTTTTCTAACGTCAACATGATCTGTAACGTTAATCTTAGCGGTGAAAAAACTTTCTTAAATTGATATCCAGCTTCAAATACGTTAGGAATATAGTAAGAAGCCAGCGATCTTAGAAAACACTCTTGTATAGCAGAGACTGATTCTGAATTAATGAGGCGCCATCCATTTGGAGTGATGGTATCAATAGCTCCAATATCACTTTGAAGAATTTTGAGACGTTCAGGTATTGGTTGATAAAGGAATCCAAGTTGAGTCAGTGCGGCTCTCCACTTCCTGCCCACACTATTAGTATCATCAGTTCCTAACTCAACAATACCAACTTCTCCCAGTAAATCACGAAACGCTTTATCTTGCTCTACTCCACGAAGATTTCCTTGTAACGAGGATTGGGATATTGCTGTCAGCCCATCCTTGAGCCTAAAAGGGCTTCTAACAGTAGTGTTTCCAAACATCCATGGTTTGATTCTATTTTTAGTAGCCAAGGAACAAGTACTCCTGCGCTTTATTTTTGTTATCGTTTACCTTATTGCCTTGATTGCCAAATGAATATTTGTAATCAATTTTGATAACTTCTACCTTTTTATAGTTACTCATAATAGCAACCATATCATCCAATGTAGGCAAGGAATTAGAAGAATAAGAAACTATCAATATCTTATCCTTGTACTTACTAAACAACTTATCAAAAGCATCTGCGGCACCCTTGCGTGAAGAGAACGGTGTGGGATAACTCTTGAATTTACGTGTGGATGTATGCCACTGTATCTCCACGCCCTCCCAATCACACGCCAAGCCTTCTACAAAATGGTATCTACGTACATATTCATTATCACTAAGTGGACTGTAATAAGGCGGGTCTATATAAACAAGATCGGCACTCAATTTACAAGTTAAAGCATCTCCATGACGAGATTTGTTCTCTTTACCATTATCAAATATAGACTTATTAATTACCTTAACTGCTTCAATAAATTGACTTTCAAGAGTCATTAGAAGATCGTTCCTGCCATCATCATAACGATGACCAGTATATGTAAATATCCCCCTTGGACGTTTCTTGATACAAGCTCTTATCAAAGCAGATTTAGCAATAGCCTTTTTGTAAGGATTGCGTATCTTTTTTATATTCTCTCTAATGTTATCAATTAGTAAATTTTCAGAATCCGTGTAATACAAATCCTTAAATGTCTTTGATACAAATAAATCAGGCTTTTTATTCTTCTCAAGCAACTTAACAATGTCAGAATCACTTAAGATAACTGAATTATTTTCAATCATTGCCTTAGCATAAGTAGCGGACATTGCCATATAGTCATTAGAGATAACTTTCTTGCCTTCTGACTTGAACATATAACTAACAACACCTGAACCAGAAAATAAGTCCAAGACAGAATCATGCTTAAATTGGCTTGCTACATTCCAAATATTTGTCAGAAGTTTATTTTTAGAACCCATGTAACGAGTACTTGGATAGTTGCTAACTTGTGAATTTATTTGCGTAGGAACTACTTTAAGTCTCAATTTTTTTATTGGCTTAACAGTTACTATGACATCTTCACCAGTCCTCTTAGAAGAGTCAGAATTAATAAATCTTTTTGTTTGTATTACCTCAATAGTGAAGTCACTGTATAGCTGATGAACTAATGGATGATTAGAGTTAGTTAAAACTACATGACAACCAAGTCCCTGAAGCCGCTTAACTTCATTTGCTAACTCAACATGATCTTCTTCATAAAACTGTTCTTTTGTATATCTTTTGAAATCACTATATTGGGAGACTGGTAGATAGGGCGGGTCTAAAAATATGAAATCGTTTTCTTTGGCATGTTTTTTTAATACTAATTTATAGTCACCCAAAACAATTTCTTTGTTCGCTAGTAAATTAGAGGCAAGGATAATAGATTCTTCATCACAAATTTTTGGGTTTTTATATCTACCATAAGGAACATTAAATTTCCCACTTTTGTTCACACGATACAAACCATTGAAACATGTCTTATTTAGGTAGATAGTTCTAGCCGCAATTTTTACAGCAGATAATTTTTTAATATCAAGACTTCTTAATTCATAAAAAAAATCACTATCGTTAACCATGCCTGAAAGTTCTTCTATCAAGTCGTAAGGTTTATTTTTTATGACGGTATATAAATTAACAAGCTCAGAATTAGAGTCAGCAATTACCGCATGCTCTGGTTGCGTAGCAAAGAACAAAGCACCGCCACCAATGAAAGGCTCAATATATTTCCCATATTTTTTTGGCAACTTAGGTGTAAGTTGATCAAGCATTTGGGTCTTACCACCAGCCCATTTCAAGATTGGGCGTAAGTTTCTTATATTTGGTAGTTGGATTTTTGAAGGGTTTGCCATTTTATTCAGCTTTTGATGTCATTTTGTCTTTCCTAATTTTAACTTTTTTAGGTACGCCGTAGGGGAATGATTTGGTTGTGGCTGACTCAATAAAAGTAAGCGCTCGTTTGTAGTGTCTATTAGCAAGCACAGTTAATGTAGCTCTCACATCAACTGTTTCGTCCGTTATCTTACCTTCTACAGCCTTTTCTCTTTTTGCGTAGGGCAGGTTAGCTCTAATGCCTATATCTGCCCACGCAATCTTCTTGCCTTCATTGGGGATATTTTTAAGTGTGTAAACCTTGTAAGCAAATTTCAATGCTTCAACACTCCACTTACCACTTATGCGGTATTGCGCTTCACTTGCTTCCACACTAACCCCGCGCTTACCTTTTTCTACAAACTTGAGTACAAGCTGTGAGAATGCTTTTTTAAGACTGCGTTGACTCCAAGTGAGTGGAACTACAAGATTCAACACTTCAGAGTCATCAAAGGGTGCTATCTCAGTTATATCCGTAGCTACTTTCATCCTGTAACCCTTTTTGGGTTCAGCAAACAAATATGCTTTGTCAGTCCACCATTGCTTAAAGTTCACGCTGTATACATCACCAAAGTCTTTGTATAAGTCAGCACACTTACCAACTCCATTTGCTTCACAAGTTGCTTTGTAGTCAGCGTTCAATCTTAAAAACATAAACCACCAATAGTACGGACTATCAGTAACCGTATCTGGTGGATTTTGTTCATCAAACGCTTTCCTACTTCTACCAAAAGTGGGGTAGCTACGGGTAGAGAAGATAAGAACGCTTCTTTTGCGTATTTCAGCTTTATTTTCCATACAAAAATACTAACACTTTAATTGCTTTATGAAAATGAAAGAGTAAGAAACTGTATTTTTTTGCTGTAATAGAACCATAGCAATTTTGCTATTTTTATAAAGCAAGGACGGCAATTATGAAGATTTATCACTACACAAAATGTAATAGATTGAACAGTATTTTTGAGGACGGATTTATTGCTACAGAAATGAAGCGCACCTTAAGTAGTGAGCCTAAAAATACTGACTTTGTTTGGTTGACTGAAAAGCATACTTACCCCAAAACAGCATTGCCACTCTTTAGTACCTTACCTGAAACTTGCTTGCTTACGCACTTAAAGCATAAGGGTGTATATGTGGACTTAGATAAGATTGGGGCAATTATTGGCAAGTTTTATAGATTTGGATTTAATAGTGCGGATGACAAATTCACAAAATGGTTTCATAGCAAAGAGCGAACAGTTGCTAGGTGTAGAAATCAATGGATAGTAATGGAAAGCATTGCCAATAAAGTTGGGGATGATATTCGCTCATTTTGGATTGCCAAAGAAGATTTGCCACTAGAAAACTTTAGCTTGGAGGTATTTGATGGTGGATGGAAGATGCTTTTAGATAATGTTTCAGTTTCAAATTTAAGCGATAAATCAAAAGAAACAATTGATGAGTTAAAGTCCCTGAGTGTTAAGGTATGCGAAGAATTTGATATTCCATCTTCACATAAAGAGCCTGCTAAAAAATCTGTTACTAGGCTAATTCAACAGCTTTACGCTTCATATCATCATTAACATCAATGTAAGCTTGCGTAGTACTAATGTTTCTGTGTCCAGCTAGAGACATTAGTACACGCACTCCAACTCCCTTACTTGCTAGGTTGGTAATAAATGTTCTGCGTCCACTATGACTGCTAGCACCAAATACACCAGCACGTTTATATAAGTAGTGGAAAAACTGAGTAAGAGTATTAGCGTTATATCCGTTGCTTTGACGCTTTTGACTGTAAAAGAACTTTAATTGTGTATCAAGGGGTTTATAAACATTAGCGTATTGCTGTAATTCTTTCTTCAGCTTAGCATTCACAAAAACTACTCTAGCTTCTTTAGTTTTAGTATTTTCAGCTTTAAGTCTTATCTCATCCCGCACCTTACCCTCATCATCAACAACATCAGCATAAGTTAAGCTACTTAACTCACCCACCCTACAACCACTATAAAAAGAACAGGTTACTAAAGCGCGATTGCGTATGCTGTGCTTACGTGTAGCTACATAATCTAAAACTCTACGCAATTCTTCTGTTGTTAGTGTTTTTGCTTGCTTTGACATACTTTCTACCTCATATGTAGTGTTTTGTATGTCATTAGTATGTTTTCTTAGTTTCAAAATTCCTACCTCTTTTGGGTATTACTTAAGTAATACTTTTTCTTTCCATAAATCAATTGGTTACGCTGTTTAAGTGCGTATATGTAAGCTTTTCTATATTTCCTTACATTGTTTTATTTATTGGGTTTGTGGCTTATTGACTACAGAATTACGCAGAGTTGCGTATAAGCCCTATACGCTGTTTAAGCCGTTCTCAGCTGTATTGCTATACGCTGTGGTGTGTTGTGCGCTTGTAGCTTGTTTTGCTAAGATTGTTTGAATAGAATGAAATTCAAGGAGCGTTCGATGCGTTACAGACCTAAAAAAATAAAACTCGGCAAAACTAAACCAGCCAGTCAACTATTCTTGTTTTCACATGGCTTACATAAAAATATTGATGTATTTTTTAGTGGAAATGTAGTTATAGAAATAGAGCTTAGCAAGTATGACTACAAATATCACGAAGAAGCTAAGCGAGTTGTCGATTTTATGTCACTCTACTGTAAGCGTTTGGATGTTAAAGAATTTAAGTACATGACTGTTGTACTTAATTACAAGCCTGCTGGTCTTACTCTAGCTGAATTAACAGCCATATATCAATACCCAATTGCTATTCACGGTTCTTCTGGTTATAAGCAATTAACGTCTATTCATTCTGCTTATAAATTACTAGAGCAAAGGTTATATGCTATTCAAAACTATTCAAGTTTGAGCAATGACTATATCAATGTAGCCAAAAATGAACCTATTAATTTAACTGTTGGATCATCAAATTCAATAACTAATCAAGCTACCAAAATAGAGCAAAGCATTCTCAAGTCTATGTCTAGTGTTATCTCTATATTCAATAAAAAGTTTCGTCCAATATATTTCAGAAAGTAATCTTTATTAACATTCAATACTTGCGCATAAGCCCTAAGCGCTGTTTTGTTGTGCTTCTGCTGTATTGCTATTAGCTGTAATGTATTAAGCGTTTGTAGCGTGGTTTTGAGTTATTCACTATGCGCAGTGACGAGAGAAGAAGGTTTTGAAGCTATTTTTTTGAATGTAGAAATTAAAAAAGAAATGCTCATTTATAAAGTTAATAGCCAATTTACGGATGTGAAATATGTCTTAATTTAGTACCTCTTTTAATTTTGAAGCTAATAATAATTTTCTTGTATCAAAAAAATGTTCAGCATTAGAAAAGTCAAGTTCTACATTTGGAATTAGATGATTTTCTAAAAATTTTTCTCTGTTTTCTGTTGAAGTTTGAGCATTTACCCATTCAGATAGTCTTAAGTCATTCTTTGACATATTCTCATTAGCATCTAACATTTGTAAATTGACTATAGAGTTATAGATTGTGGGACTTATCAAGTTTCCACTATCAGATTCAAATTGTGATTTGGGATGTAGGTGGTCTTTATGAAAATTATTATTTTTATAATCTAAGTGCGGGTACAGTAAGGCGAGCACGGAGAAAGTGTACATATCATCCTTTTGAAGACCTAAAATCCCATCAATAAATTCATCTGAAATTCCCAACTCCATTTTGATATTTTCATAAATGCGTTGATTGGGAAAGGTTGGTGTATCAAACTCTATGGGGTTAACTGATAAGTTGCTGGTAAATGCTCTTCTTATTTGACTTAGTAAATTATCTGCTTGGCTACCAAATATTCTTTTAATTAATACCGTATGTAACCACTTTTTGATTACCAGCCTATCATCTTCAAATTGAATCTTTGTACTGTAATCACAGTAAATATTCTTGTGATAAACATAGTAGATGATTGGGATAAGTGCGTTTTTTGATGTAAGCGTCAAATCTGTAAAGCCATAAGTTCTCACTAAATCAAAAATAGATTGAATTGCGTCTCGTATTTTGTCCCATTCTTTTTCAAATTTAATAGCGTTGTCAGTTGAGAAGTTTGTACTTCTAAATCTAATATCGTTGCTGTGTAAAAATAGAAAAGTCTTAAGAATAAAATCTTTTGTAATCCTATAGCCTTTGTCTCTGACATTGTCTACAAGGGTGGTAATTTCTTTTCGTGCGTTCCTATTAGTCCAATTTGCTACTGCTATAGACATAATTAAGTCAGAAAAGCTTAAGGGCTCACCTCCGCTGTTAATTCTGATAAAAATATTCAACGCCTTATCTAAGCTTTGCTCTGTCTCTAAAAAATAATTAATAATTGGCTTAGCGTGTATTACATTTTGGAGTATTGATAAACTTCTCCAAGCAAACTCATTCTGATTCAAGTTATTAGCACTCAGATATTGATTAAATTCAAAATTGTCTGCCAAGCTGAGTATCTTTGATACTTTGAACCACTTGTTTGGTTGTGACTCTACCTCAGACTCTTTTAGAAACTTAAATTCATAAATTCGCCCGTCCTCTTCATTGTCTAACGGGTGTTCAATATTCAAATACAAATGCCTTGTAGGGTAGACACGCTCAGTATTTTCTTCACGCAAACGAGGCGTTCTATAAGCGTAAGTGCCTCTTAAGCCTATAAGTAAAGAAGTAAGTCTTTGTTGACCATCCAAAACCGCAGTAAAGTCATTGTGACTATCTGTTGGAAACTCCTCATTGTGGGTGTGATAAACCTCTTTGTAGTCACGCAAAAATTTGTAAAACTTATACTTTTTTCTTGTTTCTCCTTCAACTCTCCAAAATAAAAAAGAACTAATTGGATAGTTACGCATTATTGAGTCAAATAACCACTCAATCTTTGTATGTGACCATTCAAATTCTCTTTGAATTGCTGGTAGCAAATAGTGATTTTGCTCAATATTATTAATTGCCTGAGCAATCGTTATAGGGGTTTGAAATGACACTACTGCCTCTCTATTTCTCTGTAAATGGATAGTAAATTATTTTATGAAACAGGACCTTACTTGTTGAGCGAATCTATCTCTAAAGCGTGTATCAACCTCAAAGTAAATTGAATTGAGGCTACCAAAAGAACTATCCCTTAGTTCTTGTAATGCTTCAAATACACCACTCAATTGTTCTTCTCTATAGTCAAACATATGCCTAAATTGGCTAACGAATAACTTTGTCGCACTTACTTGTGATTGCTGACTTAGCTCAAAAATATCCTTCATAATAGATTTACAAGACTCTCTTTGCTTATAGCCGTCTCCTTTAACTATAGGAGTAACAACTATCCACCATCTACCTGATGACATAATTGGTAACAGCTTGGACTTATCTTCTACTATTGCTAAATCACAGCAATCCTTTATTTCTTGCGACTCTTTGTCATCTACAAATCTATACAGTTGACTAAAACCAAAACCATTGTCATATCTCGCCGTCATAGACACGCAGTCAAAAATATCTAAATCATCATCTGATGGTGTTATGTCACTTACTGTTATTGTTAAAGCTTGATTAGTGCTATCCGTTAGATAGAGATTATTTTCTATTCGTAGCTTAGAAATGCTATTTTTCTTTATTTCAGCCCTTTTAACATCAGACATTTTTTCAGCTAATGTCTTTCCATCATCATCTAATGTATATATCTCAGCACCTTTTCTAACAAGTGCGTCAAAAGCCATCCAATCTTTCCTTCTAATAGCATTGCGCAAATCCTGCGTAGCTTTTGGATAGTAGTCTTTTTGCTTTTCTATCCTTCTAATTTCTGCCTCAAGTTTGATTTGCTCTTTCTTAAGTCTATCTTCCTCAATATTAAGTCTGTAATCTTTTAGTGATTTTGAGTGACTGAGATAGAGTGAGCCAAAGGGCAGGTAATCATTAGTTTTATTTTTGAATACCCAATCAACTACGCTTTCATATTCGTTGTAGTTTCTTTCCTGTAAAGTTTCTATCAAGTATGGTACTGATGAAACGCTACCTAAAGTCAGCTTGCTTAACTCTCCATCTAATTTTGTTAAGACTCTTATTAAAGCAACAATTTCTTCATCCCGTAAAGAGTCTAAATATTCTTTGTTGAAATTGGATGAATTTCTATTAACCTTATCAGATATAGATACTATTGAATTACCAAGTTTCTTATCAGTTTTTATCTTTTCAACAAGCTCGCTATAAAAGCCATTCTTGTCTATAGCTACCAATAAGTAAATTGTTGACTCTAATAGTTCCATTGCTTTTCATAATTGACTGTTTCTATTAGTCTATCAGTGTTTGATTTGATTGTTGATGGCTTTTATATGTAATTGATTTGATTGATTTTAAGTATAGCTTCGCTAATTAAAGCTTCATTCAGCTTTAAGTGCTATCAGCAAAAGACAACTAAAGTCAGTAATGCTGTACTACGCTAAATCCCACAGCACATTGTCTGTGTCTTTCATTCCTAATTCTTTTGTCAAGTACTCCATCCAGCCACTATCCACAATATCTACTTTGTGCTGTTCATCTAGTTCTGCTACCTTAAGTTTTGCGTTGCGTACCAATCCATCTACTTCATTCCATTTCACATAACTAGGCAAATCTCCAATAGCCATATGTAGATGTAAGTTTTTACCTGTGCGCTCACCCTCTACCACTACTAAGTATTTCAGTGCTTTGCCATAACGCTTTGCGCTACTACCAAATACTTGCTGGTTTAACTTTTGCGTAAAGTGCCTAGCTATGCGTCTTACCTCGTTTTTGTCCAATTTCTGTATGTAAGTGCCATTAGAGTTTTTAATGAGATTGGACTGTTTAAGCGTAAGTGTTAAGGCAAGTGGATATTGCTTATGTAAGCTGTTTAACCAAGTGCGTGTAGCCTGCTTTTGCGTAGGCATAGCAGTAGGGCAATAGGCTGTTTTCTGTCTTATCTGTTGTAGGTTCATATGTTTATTTAGCTATACCAAATAAAACCAATATATTTCCTATTTTTTCTTATATAAATCAGACACTTACAGGAATAGCAAATACTCACATTTAGGTAGGAAAAGAGCATATCTGACAGTACATTAGTAATTCCACATTATGAAAAGGAGTGAAAAATGGCTGTTTTATCTAACTTAAAGCTAGTAGCTAGCAAAAAGCATCTAACAGTTGCGCCAGTAGTACAAAGACGCAATAAATTGATAGCAAAAATTCATCAGCAAATTGAGTTGTGTGAAGCGCAAAAGGCTGGCAATACCTACGCACCTAAAAAACTCAGAACCTATACCAATAAGCAAACTGGTGAGCGTATGACAGCAGAAGTTGCTAAAAGAGTAAGGGAGTGGTTTTGGGTAAATGACGCAGGCAAGATTAACTTAGCAATTAAGTATGGTGCTAAAACTCTGCCACTCAACAAAAAGGGCGCTAACGCAATTGAGCTTAGTAGTGGTGATGAGTTAATTGCTACGCTTAAAGAGTTAAAGATTGCTACAGCCAATGGTGAGTTTGATGATGCTATTACTGAAGTAAGTGAAGCAACAAGGCAGGGGTTTGGTAAATGAAGCAGTACAGGCTATGGGTGCGTATCAGTCAAACACAAACAGCTAACACCATTGTCTATGCTGAGAATGCTTATATGGCAAAGCAATTAGGTGAAGCGAAGTATGGTGTTGGTAATGTACTGAATTATACGGAAGTATGAGTAGTGCTTTAGTGGGGGTAGGGTTAAATACTTGTATGCGCTTTAATGAATTTGCCCACACCCCCACAATCAAGACTATCAAGCCAATGAACCCTCAGCAGTATCGTCTGTACAGCCTTAAGCGCAATAAAGACAATGCTAAGCAAGCATACAAAGCTGAGAAAGATAGACAGAAGATTGCTAACGCACAGCAACAGATTTATAAAATCAACAGCAATAAGCAGTAATTTATTTTGCTACCTCATACCAACCCTTAGCCCTTATACAGCTACTCCATAAACTATTTTTTTCACTGTTATATCTTAAGTCATCAAACGCAATTCCAAATTGCTGTGGAATCGTATTGCGTCTTGCTACTAATTCACATTCATAGTCATCGCTATTAAAGTTAGCGCCACTTCTATCATTTCTATAATGTGTAGTTGTGCTACAGCTGATTAAGAAAAGTATTAAGGGTATTAAAAATAAATTTCTAATTTTCATAACCCCTCCTTTTATAAATTTTATACTTACCCACTGAAAATTTGTAGCGCAGTTTTCAAAGGGTGCTGAGAACCTAACCCCCACCAGTTTTAATCTAACCCCCACCTCATATTCTTAATAACTCTTATTACGAGAAATGTGTAATTTGACGCAAATAGTGGTGGTTTTTAGCGATTTATTGGGTAATTTTTATTTTTATGAGTGAGGGGATGAGAGGTATAGCTAAGATACTTTTTTATTAGTCTGCTTACTTTTCTTAACCTCTCTGTACTCATACTTCTCATCAATCTTATTGCTAACAGCTATGAGACTTCTAATGTTGTCATCTCTGAGTTGTGAAGCGGCTTTGTAGACGTTGATGTGACTGTAATGTTTTTGAAGCATGGTTAAGCTAGTACCCATCTGTTCAACTAATATGTTTGGTTTGGTATTTTCATGTAATAAACGTAGGGTTGCGTATGTATGTCTCAAACAGTAAGGTGGACGTCTTTTGCCTGTTACGGGATCTATATATAAGTTATGTTCTTCTAAATAAACCCTAAATAATTTCACTAAATCTGTAGGAGGTAGTAGCTTTACTGGTAAGTTAATCTTGTTATTGCGTTTGCTTTGGTACTCTTTGTATCTAAATATTGCGTCCTGTGGATGCTTACGTATTACTTCTTCTAGCGTCATTCCGTAATTACGTTCAGCTATACCCTCCAACGCTTTAACGGTACTAATGTTTCCCAATGCCGTTCTACCAATTAGTACACCATTCTTTTTTGATGTTTTACCAGTCAATATTTTTATGAATACGCTACGGTTACGCCTCCAATTTTGGAGTTCATAACCTCTGTCATCAACATCATCAGGCTCAACCCTAATACCCGTATTGGTAATTTCTTTTTCTTCTCTTAACTCTATGTGCGCCCATTTCAAGTCAAGCACCTCTTTTCCAGCACGCGCGCCTGTATCAAGCAACACCTCTACGTAGTCTTTAAGTAGTTTTCTCAACTCAATTGTGTCAACTCTTCCTTTTTCAATCCAAGCGTCAAAATTACTACGTATAGCTGTTACCTCCTCTAAGCTAAATTCAACCCGCTTTTCACTTGCTTTACCTTTTGCTTTAAGCACCAACCTGTTGGCTTCCACCATATAACCTCTGTATATAGCTTCATCAAAAACTCTGTTAAGAGCGGCATTGTGGGTAAATTTTGTGCTTTTTGTAGCTTCCTTACCCTTCATTTTCTTTTTGCGTTGTTCTTCAAAATACGCAAACGCTTTCCAATCAATACTATCAACATAGTATTTTCCCAACGCAGGCACGAGATAGCGGTTTATAGCCGTTATATAGTCTTTATATACAGCTTTACCCTCACCGCTGTCTAAAGCGTCCTGTAGCTTCTTTATTACAGTTTTAGCTACATCTCTAAAGTAGCGAGTAATAGGTGCGACTTGGTTTTTCTTTTTCCAGTGTGCTTCTTTGTATATGTCTTTAGCTACTTCTATTGCTTGTTTAATGTCTCTTTGCTTAGTAGAGGTTCTTTGCCACTTGCCGTCTATCTTGTAATGACACTGATACACGCTACTTCTTTCACGCAATACCACCAGCAACTCACCGTCTATGATGCTTTTGCTTGTAGCTTTGCGTTCAACCATTGTGCTTATATGAATAAATGGGTTAAAAAGGTATTACTTAAGTAATACTTAAAAATGCTTCTAACCCATACAGCATATAGCCTGTACGGTTTTTAGTCAAAAAGTGTGTAATGGGTGTGTAATGAAAAGCAAGAAAAAAAGACTTAGAGTTTTTGGCTCTAAGTCTTTGATTTACAACATAATTCTGGTGGCGAATCAGGGATTTGAACCCCGGACCTGCGGATTATGATTCCGTCGCTCTAACCAGCTGAGCTAATTCGCCGAGCTGGTAATTATAAATGATAGGAGAGACTCTGTCTAAATAAGACTCTGAGGTCTATTTAATCTTAAAAATACTGACCCCTTGGTCACGGCCATACTGAACATCAACCTCAATTGCCTTGGCTAAAAATAGCTTTTTCAGTACTTCATCCTTGTTTTCAAAGGTGATGGCTGTTTGCTCTGGGTAATGCGAGAAGGGATCACTCATTGCTTCAACCGGCACCCCATCAATTTTGATCTGTTTAATAGAGCGCTTGTACAAACGATCCTTTTGGATAAAGATTAAGCGCTTTACATATTTATCAAGGACTAACTTTTGGCCTTGCTCATTCACCTTGAAGTAGTAGACCAACTCATCCTTGCCATTGATAGTCATGTCCCGCTCTTCATCCCATTTAGCAAATGCGACAGGAGCAATAAGCATGTAAAAGAATATCGTGGCTAGCAGCACAGAAAGGCGCATTATTTACTTTCATGGTTTTATAACGTAGATCTTATCAATCAATTTCATATATGCGCATCCTATCGATCTCGAGCGGAAAAGTACTCCCTCTATTTGGCAATCACCATCCTAACTACAAATCTGTTGCTTCAGCCATTCATAAAAAAAGCATCAGCAATCTAGAGAATCCTATCTCGGTTGAGATCAATCATCTTGGAGTTAAAGGTGATGAGCAAGCAGATCTGAGCGTACATGGTGGAATTGAAAAGGCAATTTATGTCTACCCAGCAGAACACTATGCATTTTGGAACGAACTACTTACTCGTGAAACTAAAAAATCCGTTTCTCTTGAGTATGGCGCAATGGGTGAGAATTTCACTATTGAAGGCTTACTAGAAACCGAAGTCTTCGTTGGCGACAAACTCATCATTGGGGAGCTCGAATTTGCCGTTGTCAAACTCCGTGAACCTTGCTTCAAATTTAATGCTGCCGTTGGCTATAAAGGCGCCAGTAAAGCGATGCTCCAGTCAGGCTATAGCGGCTGGTACCTACGAGTTCTCAAGACGGGGATGCTTACTGCTGGAGCCTCAATCACCTTGATTCCAGGATCAAGAGATACCTCGATTGCGCAGCAAAATAAAAATTTATTAGGCAATCGCAATCAAAAAGACTTATGGGAATAAAAAAACCCGATCATTTTGTGATCGGGTTTTTTCGTTACCGCAGACTAAAGATACTTAAATCTGATTAGTCACGTGCATAAATATCTACGTCTTTAGTTTCACGTATGAACAATGTACCGATAACCAAAGTCATTGCAGCAATGATGATTGGATACCAGAGACCGTAGTAAATGTTACCGTTTTGCGCAACCAAGGCAAAGGAGATCGTTGGCAATAAGCCGCCGAACCAACCGTTACCAATATGGTAAGGCAATGACATAGAGGTGTAACGAATGCGAGTTGGGAACATCTCAACTAACATCGCAGCGATTGGGCCATAAACCATAGTTACCAATAGCACCAAGTAAACCAACAAGAGCAATACAGCAACATAATTAATTTGTGCTGGATCGGCTTTAGCTGGATAACCCTCTTTGTCCAAAGCTGCGCGAATTGCCTTTTTGAATTCAGCATCTTTCGCTTTTGCTTCAGCAGGATCAATACCTTTTGATGTGTAACCAGGAATTTCAACATCACCGATTTTCACAACAGCTATAGTGCCTGCTGGAGCGGCAACAGTAGTGTAGCTAGCGGAGTTAGCAGCCATCACTTGCTTTGCAATATCACAAGAGCTAGTGAATTTCGCTGTACCAGTTGGGTTGAACTGGAAGGTACATTCAGCTGGGTCAGCACTAATAGTTGCTGGTGCGGTTGCCATTGCTTTTTCTAACGCTGGGTTAGCAAAGTGGGTCAAGGCATTAAATACAGAAACTGGCGTGTTAGGGATGTAAGTAATCACAGCCAATAACAAACCGCCCATGATGATGACCTTACGGCCAATCTTGTCTGACAAGCTACCAAATACCACAAAGAATGGCGTGCCGATTACTAATGAACCAGCAATCAACAAGTTTGCAGTCTTAGCGTCTACTTTCAACACTTGTGTGAGGTAAAACAAAGCATAGAACTGACCGGTGTACCAAACCACTGCTTGACCTGCAACCAAGCCAAACAATGCCAAGATCACAATCTTCAAGTTCTTCCACTGACCAAATGACTCTGTCAATGGCGCCTTAGATAACTTACCTTCTTCTTTCATCTTCTTGAAAGCTGGTGACTCATTCATGGACAAACGAATCCAAACCGAGACCGCCAACAATGCGATAGAAACGATGAAAGGAACACGCCAGCCCCAAACATCAAAGTCTGGGCCAGTGAATTCACGTGTGAACAAAATCACAAGCAAGGAGAGGAACAAGCCGAGAGTGGCTGTTGTCTGAATCCAAGCAGTATATGCACCACGACGACCGTTAGGAGCGTGCTCTGCAACATAGGTTGCAGCACCACCATACTCACCACCCAAAGCTAAACCTTGAAGCATACGCAAAGCAATCAAGATAACTGGAGCAGCAACACCAATCGTTGCATAGTTAGGCAAGATACCTACGATAAAGGTAGCGCCACCCATTAAGAGGATGGTGACCAAGAAGGTGTACTTACGACCAATCAAATCACCCAAGCGACCAAACACCAATGCGCCAAATGGACGCACGATGAAACCGGCAGCAAACGCTAGCAAAGCGAAAATGAAGGCAGAGCCAGCATCTAAGCCTGAGAAGAATTGCTTAGCAATAATTGCAGCAAGTGAACCGTAAAGATAAAAGTCGTACCACTCAAAAACCGTACCTAATGAGGAAGCAAAAATAACTTTGCGCTCTTCAGCGGTCATTGGGGCTGCTTTAGTTGATGTTGACATCAGTAGCTCCTAACTATTTTTTTTAATGAAGTAAAAACAACGGGTCGATTATGCTTTGAAAAAAATCAAAGAAATCCACTACTTAGGGTAATTCCTCATCAATTAAGGGTGGGGTTTTCCCGAGCTCTACAATGTAATAAATGCTAAACAACATTGAAAGCGGAGATTAAATAAATGCAAGCCAAATGGGGAATTCGAGGAATGGCTGTAGCGCCGCACTCACTCGCATCGGAGTCGGCGCTAGCGGTATTGAGAGAAGGCGGTAATGCCCTAGAAGCAATGGTTGCAGCGGCAGCTACTATCGCCGTGGTCTACCCCCACATGAACTCGATTGGTGGCGATTCTTTTTGGGTTGTCCACTCTCCAGGTAAAGCAATGGGCGGCATCGATGCCTGTGGCGCAGCTGCTGGTTTAGCCACCAAGCAGTGGTACGCAGAGCGTGGTATCACTAAGGCGATTCCATTTCGTGGCCCAGTCGCAGCCAATACAGTTGCTGGCACGATCTCTGGCTGGGGTGCAGCGCACAAATTATCTCAGCAGGGTCTAGGCGGCAAAATTCCCCTTTCACGTCTTTTGGCTGATGCCATCTATTACGCAGAAGCTGGTGTGCCAGTTACCTTTAGTCAATCGAGTCTAACCGCAAAAAAACGTGAGGAACTGAGTCCTATTCCTGGCTTTGCAAAAACGTTTCTCGTTAATGGCAAAGCACCAGCGGTAGGTAGTATTTTTAAACAAGGACGTCTTGCTAAAACCTTGCGTCAAATTGCAGAAAAGGGAACTGATGATTTTTATCGCGGTGACCTTGCAACCATATTAGGCAAAGAGCTCGAGGATATTGGTAGCCCACTGCAATTAAGCGACCTGCAGCGTCATCAGGCAAAACTAATTGATCCGCTTGAGCTCAAACACAGCCTTGGCAACGTTTACAACATGATTCCACCAACACAAGGCGTAGTCTCCTTGATGATTATTGGCATCCTTGATCAATTGAATTTAAAACGGTTCAAGGTAGATAGCGCTGAATATGTTCATCACTGCGTTGAAGCCACGAAGCAAGCATTTAAGATCCGCGACCAATTCGTTACTGATCCTGCTTATATGACAAAACATGCGCAATCTTTCTTGTCGCCTGCATTCCTGAAAAAACTGGCAAAAAATATTGACCCAAATAAAGCTTTACCGTGGGGTCAAGGTAAAGGGCCTGCAGATACTATCTGGATGGGAGTGATTGATGGTGACGGTAACTGCGTGTCATTCATTCAAAGTATTTATCACGAGTTTGGTGCCGGAATTGTTTTACCAAAATCAGGCGTGAACTGGCAAAACCGTGGTTGCAGTTTTTCTCTAGATCCAAAAACACTCAATCATCTTGAGCCCTATCGCAAGCCATTCCACACCTTAAATCCAGCAATGGCCTTATTTAAAGATGGGCGTTCAATGGTTTACGGAACAATGGGCGGGGATGGGCAACCACAAACACAATGTGCAGTGTTTACGCGTACAGCAACTTATGGGCTTGATCCACAAGATGCTATCAGTCGTCCACGCTGGTTACTAGGACGCACCTGGGGTCAAACCAGTGATAGTTTGAAGTTAGAGTCTCGCTTTAGTCCTTGGGTTGCAAAAGAGCTGCATGCAATGGGCCATGAAATTGAAATGCTCGATGCATTTGATGAGACTGTTGGTCATGCAGGCTGCATCATTAGGGAACCATCCGGCACATTACGTGGCGGCTGGGATCCTCGCAGTGATGGAGCTGTTAGCGCGTTTTAGTAATAAATAATTTTGGTACGCGCAGATCCCAATAAATTGCGGCTGCGCGTAATCCAAAGATTGCCAGCATGCACAACACTGAACCTTGAATCGCATATTGCGGAGCGAAGTTTAGGATCAATACATAGGCGCAACATCCCAACGTTACTGGAATCGCATACAGCTCATGCGACATGATGAGTGTTTTTCTGCCAGCCAAAATATCACGAATCAGGCCGCCACCAATCGCCGTAATCACACCGAGGATGACTGGGGCTACGGGCAAACCAAAATCCATACCCCATGCTTTATCTGCACCCTGAATTCCAAATAGCGCTGCCCCAAACGCATCGATGTAGAGCATCCATCGATAAATTTGGGGTTGAGTAAAAAAGGATTCGGCAACAAAGGTCAATACACTCGCAGCCAATGCAAGCCAGACGTAAATTTGGTTCTCTGACCAAAAAACAGGTGCCTGCAAAATAATGTCACGAATGGTTCCCCCGCCAATTGCAGTAATGAGGCCAAGAACCAACACGCCAAAGAGATCGACTCCACGATCGGCAATCGCCAGAACGCCCGTAACAGCAAACGCCATTGTTGCGATCACACCAATCCAAAATTGAATCTGTTCCATAGCAATTAGTCTAAAGCACTTTGTCCAAACTCAACCTAAACTAGCCATCATCAATATACTAATCAATACCAGCTCATTAAGAGATTGATATGAATGCAATTAAACCTAAGTTATATAGTTTTTGGCGCAGCTCTGCAGCCTTTAGAGTTCGTATTGCCCTCAATCTCAAAGGCATAGACTATGAAGTGATCCCCGTCCATTTAAATAAAAATGGCGGCGATCAACTTTCAGAGGCATACACTAGCAAGAATCCCAATCGTCTAGTACCGCTATTTGATGATGGAAAAACTCATATTCATCAATCATTGGCCATCATTGAGTACTTAGAAGAAATGCAGCCCAATCCGTCGCTACTCCCTACCTCATCTATTGATCGTGCATGGGTACGCGCTCTTGCTTTAGATATCGCTAGTGATATTCACCCTATCGATAATTTAAGAGTCTTGCGCTACTTAATAAAACAACTGGGAATTAGTGTAGAAGCAAAAAACACTTGGTATCAACATTGGATAACAGTTGGCTTAGCTAGCTTAGAAAAGCGCCTCAGTAGCGACAGACGTGTGGGTCGCTTTGCCTATGGTGATCAACCGGGTCTCGTTGATATTTGCTTAGTACCGCAACTATTTAATGCCTTAGCCAGCAAAATAGATTTAAGTCCTTATCCAACACTCGTGCGTATCTTAAATGAATGCATGGGGCTTCCTGCTTTTATCAGTGCCTCATGGGAAAAACAAATAGATGCGGAAGGATTAAATCCCGCCATTCCACCACAGGCAAAATGACAGGGTAAGTAAGGAACCCACCGTGGTAATCAATACCACCCGAGAAATAATGCTGCCATCTGCTTTGTAATACTGGGCCAACATAAACGGTCCTGTACCCGTTGGTAAAGCACTCAAAATGACAATCGCATTTAACGAAAGTGTGGGTAATTTCAAAATCGGACCAGCAATTACCCATGCAATGATGGGTTGAATAATGAGTTTGGCAATACTAATACCCCATGCTTGACTAGATACTGTTTTACTTTTTTGCAGCAAAAATAATCCGATCGACACTAAAGCGCAAGGAGTCGCAGCTGCAGCTAAAAATGAAATAATTTGTGCGATGGGGTCATACATCGGTGCATTGCAAGACGCCCACAGTAAGCCGGCAACTGGCGCAATCAAGAGTGGATTACTACAAAGTGATCTCAGCACACTCAAAATAACTTCATGGGACTTTTTATGAGACAAGATCCCAATCTCAATTAATACTGTAGCCAACGCAAACATCACAAAAACAATGAAAGTTGCAATGATGGCGGGCGCTAATCCATCTTGCCCCAAAGCTAGCGCACAAAGGGGGATGCCCATGTAACCCGTATTTGAATAGGAGGCGCTGAGGCCATTAAAGCTCGCTGCCGCTAAGTCCCTACTTCTCCAATAGCTCGCACCAAGTACCAAAACAAAAACAATCAGACAACTTAAAAAGAAAGCAGTGATGAATTCTGGTTGCCAAAGTGTTTGCCATCCACTATTGGCTGCAAAATTAAAAAGTTGGGCTGGTAATGCCAACCAAACTACAAAGCGATTTAGCTCAATCGATGCACTCTCGCCTAATTTACCTGCGCGACCACAGACATACCCAATCAGTATGAGCGCAAATACAGGTAGGACTACATTAAATACGTAGAGCAATTGATTTAAATCTTAAGAGATCTTCTTCAAAGTTTTGATATAGCGCTGAGCATTTTTTACATAGCGCCCAGCAATCGCACCAATACTATTGATTTGCTCCGGACTTAACTCTTTAACTGCCTTAGCAGGCGAGCCAATAATCATTGAGCCATCAGGAAATTCTTTTCCTTCGGTGATGAGTGCACCAGCACCAACTAAGCAATGCTTACCAATCTTGGCACCATTCAAAATCACTGCGCCGATACCAACTAAGCTACCGTCGCCAATATGGCAACCATGCAACATGACTTGGTGACCGACAGTCACACCCTTACCAATGATGAGCTCATAACCAGGATCGGTATGAAGAACAGATGCATCTTGCACGTTACTGCCCTCACCAATTTGAATTAGGTCGTTATCGCCACGGATAACAACTTTGGGCCAAATATTGGCGTCCTTGTGAAGCTCTACTTTACCAATCACTTCTGCACTTTCAGCAACCCAAGCGCCCTCAGCAAGTTGAGGGACATTTCCATCTAGTTCAAATATGGCCATAAATTTATTATCAATTCTCTAGGGTCATCCCTAATCACATAGAGATATCATTATTGCAATGTCCTAGTTTATGATAGTTCCACATACATATAAGGGAGAACCCATGAAGAAAGTCCTCGTAGTTTTAGCCGCTCTTGCAGCATTTTCTGGCATAGCGCAGGCACAAGAATCCGTCAAAGTTCTCAGTACACAAGAGCTCGTCAACGTTTGCAAGCTTCCAGCCAGCCCAGAATCACGTAGCTTCTGTATTGGTTATTCAACTGCAATTTATGACACGTATCTAGCTACACGTCATCCCCAGCGTGCAAAACCATTTATTTGTGTAAAACAGCCAGCTCCAGGTCGTGATGAAGTTATTGCTGATTTTGTAAAGTTTGGCCAAGCCAACCAACAAGTTGCTGATAAACCAGCCTCAGGTGTTTTCTTGGGCTTCTTGGCCGCACGCTTTCCTTGCGCCAGAAAATAATTCAGACAAGCAAATCAATTCAAAATTAATTTAAAGGATCCGTTGATATGAAAAAAATTATCGCGATTACCGCAGCAGTTCTTACAGTAGCTGGCTGCTCAAATATGAGCAATACTGAACAACGTACATTATCTGGCGCAGGTATTGGTGCAGCAGCTGGCGCTGTTGGTACCGCCATTTTCCATGGCAATCCAATTTGGGGTGCCGTTGGTGGCGCAGCGGTTGGTGCAGCATCTGGCTATGTATACGATGCTTACAAAAAAGAGCAGGCATCCGAATACAACGCTGGTTATAACGCTGGCAAGACTAACAAGCCTGCAAACGCACCAAACTAATTTAACGCTTTCAAGTATTACAGTTTCAGAATGCCCAGCTTGTATTAATTTACAAGCTGGGTTTTTATTTGGATGTCACCTGCCAAGGCCTTATGAATCGGGCACTTATTAGCAATTTCGATTAAACGTACTTTCTCTTCCGCACTTAAGCTGCCAATTAATTGGATATCACGGGTAAACGTCTCAACATCATCTAGACGCTCAATATCTACCGTCACAATCGCATTCTCCAAACTCATCGACTTACGACCTGCATACATTTTTAATGTCATGCTTGTACATGCAGCCAATGCCGCACCCAGATACTCGTGCGGAGTAGGGCCAGTTTCTGTGCCGCCATTGCTGGTGTACGCATCTGATAAAAAATGTAAATCTCCTACCGTCAATTTTTGCTGTAAAGGTCCTTCACCGAACTGCGATACCACTTTTTTCATGATGTCTCCAATTATCTCAAGTCACTATTTTCTCATTACTCATTCAAGCCACAGTAGGCTTACTTACTTTTTCAGCTACTGGCAATCCAGCTTTTTTCCACGCGCTATAGCCACCCTCCAAATGAGAAACATTAGGAACCCCCATTCTCTGTAAGGTCTCAGTTGCTAAAGCTGATCGCCAGGCAGAAGCGCAATATAAAACTAAACGCCTACCTTCGCCAAAAATAGGTTTGTAATACGGGCTGTCTGGATCAACCCAAAATTCCAGCATGCCACGTGGTGCATGTAACGCGTTTGGAATCATGCCTTCACGCTCAAGCTCGCGAATATCCCGAATATCTACAAATACCGTACTGGGATCAGCCAATAATTTCTGCGCTTGATCTAAGGGCACCGTTTCAACCTGCGCCATTGCATCATTAATCAGCGCCTGATATCCAATCTTCAATTTCACCAAAATCTCCTAAAGTGAAATCATCCCAAATCATTGGGCCACCTGCTAACATTCTGCTATGAACTTTACCCCTACAGAACTTGGCGCAAGCATTATTTTTGCAATTGCCGTCCTGCACACCTTTTGCACAGGTTATTTTGAGTCTTTAGCCAAAAATTCTCCAAGGCATGCCGGTCTTTGGCATCTCTTAGGTGAGGTAGAAATCGTCTTCGGTTTTTGGGCTGCTGTACTTGTGATCTATATGTCTCTTATAGACAGCCTGGGCTCTGCTAAAGCATATTTAGACCAACGAAACTTTACTGAACCCTTATTTGTTTTTGCCATCATGATTGTGGCGGGTAGCAAGCCTATCTTATTTGTTTCCACACAAATCCTACATAAGCTTGCACAAGGACTACAGTTTTTATTACGTACCCGTAGCGCACCAACGCTTTATTTTTTAACGCTTGGCATTACCCCACTCCTTGGCTCACTCATTACAGAGCCCGCAGCAATGACACTGGCTGCATTTCTGTTGCGCGACTTAGTCTACCGTCACAAATGCTCGAAGACTTTACTCTTTGGAACTTTGGGTGTTCTTTTCGTCAATATCTCAATTGGCGGCACGCTTACTAATTTTGCCGCGCCCCCTGTGTTGATGGTTGCCTCTACTTGGCAATGGAGTTCAGCATTCATGTTTTCTAATTTTGGATTGGAATCATGCATTGCTATTTTTATCAATGCCCTAGCGGCAACTTTGCTGTTTCATCAGCAGTTGATTGAACCCAACACCGCCAATAAAGAAAATAGAATACCGTTCGCCGTAATTTTCATGCACCTCCTCTTTTTGTTTGGTGTGGTCATATTTGCACACGATCCGATTATTTTTATGTGGTTATTGCTGTTTTTTATTGGTTACACCACCGCCTATCCAAAACATCAAAGCCCGCTAATTCTCAAAGAAGCTTTACTGGTGGGCTTCTTCTTGGCTGGATTAGTGGTCTTAGGAGGCCTTCAAGGATGGTGGTTACAACCAATCCTTGAGATGATGAGTCCTACAGCGGTGTTTTATGGCAGCCTAACGCTCACAGCGATTACCGATAATGCTGCGCTGACGTATTTAGGTTCGCTTGTTACTGGAACCTCATTGGATTTCAAACTAGCCTTAGTGGGCGGAGCAGTGGCTGGTGGAGGCCTTACAGTCATTGCTAATGCACCAAATCCTGCTGGCATCGCCATACTCCGCGGCCATTTTCCTGGCGGCGCTGTGTCAGCTGTCTACCTGCTACTGGCCGCAATACCGCCCACACTGGTTGCGATTGCGGCTTACCGACTCTTATAAGAGGGTCAAACCCGTTCTCACAGTAAAATCTGAGCTTCGCCCCCAGCTATAAACCTGAGAACGGCATATGAAAAAGCTCTATATCAAAACCTTTGGCTGCCAAATGAACGAGTACGACTCGGGCAAGATGGCAGACCTCCTCCATGCTGATGAAGGCATGGTCATGACTGACACTCCCGAAGATGCGGATGTCGTACTCTTAAACACGTGCTCGATTCGAGAAAAAGCAGAAGATAAAGTGTTCTCTGATCTGGGTCGCTTACGTGAACTCAAAAAAACAAAGCCTGATTTATTAATTGGAGTTGGTGGTTGTGTTGCCAGTCAAGAAGGCCAACAAATCGTCAGTCGTGCGCCTTATGTAGATGTGGTGTTTGGTCCACAGACATTACATCGCTTAACAGACCTTATTGCTCAGCGTCGAAAAACTGGAGTTTCTCAAGTAGATATTTCTTTCCCAGAGATTGAAAAATTTGATCACCTCCCTGCCTCACGCCAGACCCGTGGCTCAGCTTATGTCTCGATCATGGAAGGCTGCTCAAAATATTGCAGTTACTGCGTCGTGCCTTATACCCGTGGTGAAGAAGTATCTAGGCCATTTGATGATGTCCTGACCGAGGTTGCTGGACTTGCCAGCAAGGGCGTCAAAGAAATTGTTCTTCTTGGGCAAAACGTTAATGCCTATCTTGGGAAAATGGGTGGCACCGAAGAGATTGCTGACTTTGCGCTTCTCATTGAGTACATTGCAGAAATTCCTGGGGTTGAACGCATACGCTTTACAACCAGTCACCCGAAAGAATTTACACAGCGCTTAATCGATGTTTATGCAAAGGTACCAAAGCTTGTAAGCCATCTTCACTTGCCCGTACAGCATGGGTCAGACACCATGCTATCGGCGATGAAACGTGGCTATACAGCGCTTGAGTACAAAAGCATTATTCGCAAGATGCGCGCTGTTCGTCCAGACCTCACCCTCTCTAGCGACTTCATTGTGGGTTTTCCAGGGGAAACTGATGCGGACTTTGAGAAACTCTTAAAGATGGTTAGAGAACTAGAGTTTGATAACAGCTTTTGCTTTATCTTTAGTCCGCGTCCCGGAACGCCAGCTGCAAACTTAAGTGATGACACGCCCTACGAAGTGAAGCTAAAACGCTTGCAAACATTACTTAGCGTGATTGAAGGACAAGCCAATCACATTAGTCAAAAAATGTTGGGTAATACCGAGAGGGTATTGATTGAAGGTTTGGCAAAAGATGGCGTAAACCTGCAAGGGCGCGCTGAAAATAATCGCGTGATTCACTTTAAAGCACCCGCTCAAAATATTGAGCCTTTTATTGGCAAAATGGCTGATATACAGATTACCGAAGTACTCAACCACACCCTGAGAGGCGAATTAGTAGAAGCCCATGCAAACTAATCCTAGGCCAAATCACTCCAAGCTCGTTATCGACATTCAGTTTGCAAGCCCTGCAATTGAGTCTACGATCGAAAAGACTGCCTCTAATGCGCTAATCAAGAAGTGGATTAAATCTACGACTAATAAAGAAGGTCTATTGACGCTGCGCTTTGTAAATGCAGCTGAGGGTAAAAAGCTGAACTTTGCATTTCGTAAAAAAGATTACGCTACCAATGTTTTAACCTTTCCTTATGAGCATTCGAAAGGTCATGTTGTAGCGGATATTATTTTTTGTCTGCCCGTGATTCAGAAAGAAGCGAAAGCACAAGGCAAGACGTTAAAGGCGCACTTAGCTCATTTAATTATTCATGGCTGCCTGCATGCCCATGGATTCGATCACGAAGTAGAAAAAGACGCCAAAAAGATGGAGGCTCTAGAAATTGCCCTCCTTAAAAAATTAGGCTTTGCTAACCCCTATCTGTCGCTGTAATTCTTAATCTGACACATTTCTACGCTATTCTTGCAAGATGTCTGACCCCAAATCCCTATTAGATCGCTTAGCTGATTTTTTATCTCCTCAACCGACTAGTCCCAGTGAACGTCGTCAAGAGCTGATTGATACACTCCGCGAGGCCCAAATAGAAGGCCTCATTGATGCCGATGCACTGTCAATGATTGAGGGTGTATTTCAAGTAGGCCAGCTATCTGCACGAGATATCTTGGTGCCGCGCGCGCAAATCGATTGGATTGATATCAATCTACCCCTTTCTGAAATTGTAAAAAGCGTCATTGAAGCTGCACATTCTCGCTTTCCAGTATTTGAAGGAACTCGTGATAACGTCATCGGAATTCTGCTTGCCAAGGATCTACTACGTCACTCCACTGAAAAAGATTTTCAGGTGCGCGACTGGTTACGTCCAGCAGTATTTATTCCTGAATCAAAACGTTTAAGTGTTTTATTGCGTGACTTTAAAGACAATCGCAATCACTTAGCTGTAGTCGTTGATGAATACAGCGGAATCGCAGGCATCATCACCATCGAAGATGTCCTAGAGCAAATTGTTGGTGACATTGAGGATGAACACGATATTGATGAAGAGGCGGATAACATCATTTCTTTGGATAATGGTGATATCCGCATCAAAGGAATTACTGAACTCGAGCAGTTAAATACCAAGCTTGGCACTCACTTTGCAGTTGAAGACATTGAAACGGTTGCCGGTCTTGTAATTCAGCATCTAGGTCGCGTTCCTAAAATGGGCGAGCTCATTGAAATAGAAGGTATTGAATTTGAAGTGCAGCGCGCTGATCCGCGGCAAATACATATCTTGCTGGCGCGACAAGCATCCAAAAAAGCTGACTAAGGACCCCCTTGCTTAAGCAGCAATCCTCTAAGAGTATTTATGCAGCACAAGTGCTGATCCTTTTTTCATTAGGCGCATTACTCGCTGGAGCTGCAGAACTGCCTTATGGCGGCTGGATTCAGATTCCTATTCTCAGTTTTATTTGGTGGCAACTAGATACTCAAAAATCGAAGTCCTTCAAAAACTTTTTTGCTCTTGGATTTGCTTTTGGGCTTGGCTACTTCGTAATCGGCTTATGGTGGCTCTATATCAGCTTGCATGATGTAGGCGGCATGAACTCGCTACTTTCCTGTGTCGCCGTATTTTTACTTTCAGCTTATGTAGCACTCTATTTTTCTGCCGCAACAGCATCAATACGTCTTTTTAAAAACACCAGCATGCTTGGATTATTTCTAGCGTCTAGTTGGGTAATAAGTGAGTATTTACGTGGCGAAATATTTACGGGTTTTCCATGGATGGGGCTTGCTGAGGCCCAAGTGAATGGGCCTTTTGCTGCTATTGCGCCTTATGTAGGCGGTCTAGGTTGCACATTTTTAACTGTCTATGTCTCTTGGCAAATCACCAGACTCAAAAATGCATTCTTGAATAGTGCTACATCAATAATCTTCATTGGCGCACTAACAATCATTTCAAGCCTATGGAGCTTTACCAAGCCAACTGGTGAACCCATTACCGTTGAATTAATTCAGGGAAATTTTGCTCAAAGCCTCATATTTAGACCTGAGGGTATATTGAAGCAAATTCAGTTCTATGATGCCTCAATATCGCAGTCACTGGCAGAGCTGGTAGTTGCTCCAGAGACTGCTTTTCCCTGGCCAGAACATGACTTACCTAGCGGTCTTATTGAGAACCTGCAAAGCCTATCGAATCGAACGGGCAATAACTTTCTTTTTGGAGTCATTGGTAGAGACGCTGATGCAAGAAATGGTCGAGAGTATTCCAATCGTGCACTAGGTATCTCGCAGAATTCGCCAGCCTATCTCTATGATAAAAATCATTTGGTACCTTTTGGTGAATTTATTCCACCTGGTTTTCATTGGTTTATTAATGCTTTTAGCGTTCCCTTAAGCGACTTTGCAAGGGGCGGAAATGATCAAGCCAATTTCACTATTCGAAGAAAAAATCAACCCTCGCTTCATGCAGCCATCACTATTTGTTATGAGGATGTTTTTGGTGGTGAACTTGCCAGTCGAATTCGGCGCAATCCAGAACCTACCAATCTCTTGATTAACTTAACTAACTTGGCTTGGTTTGGTCAATCTCAAGCACCCGCTCAACAATTACGACTCTCGCAATTGCGCTCCCTAGAAACCGGTATGCCAGCTTTGCGTGCTACCAACACGGGCATTACCTCAGTACTGGGACCCAATGGGAAGATATTGCAATCACTGCCAGAATTCACCCAAGCAAGTTTGAGCGCCCAAGTGCAGGCCTATTCTGGCAAAACGCCTTATGTCCTCTGGGGCAATATCCCGATTTTGAGTATTTCCGGCCTCCTGCTGATCTGGGGCTTTATTCGTCATCGACGTTTTTAGTCATTTTTGACTCTGCAGCATCCTAGCCATGTAAAATCAATGGCTTAGCCAGGTTAATCATGCTTACTTTTCAGCAAATCATTCTCAAACTTCAAGATTATTGGGACCAACAAGGTTGTGCCCTATTGCAACCTATCGACCTCGAGGTTGGTGCTGGTACGTCTCATACCGCCACTTTCTTACGTGCCATCGGTCCAGAACCCTGGAAGGCAGCCTATGTTCAGCCATCTCGCCGACCAAAAGATGGTCGCTACGGCGAGAACCCCAATCGCTTGCAACACTACTATCAATATCAGGTAGTTCTCAAACCTGCTCCAGAAAATATTCTTGAGCTCTACTTAGGCTCTCTTGCAGCACTTGGGCTTGACCTCAAAGAGAATGACATTCGTTTTGTAGAAGACGATTGGGAAAACCCAACGCTAGGCGCCTGGGGATTGGGTTGGGAGGTTTGGCTCAACGGCATGGAAGTTACCCAATTTACTTACTTTCAGCAAGTTGGTGGCTTAGATTGCAAACCCGTATTGGGTGAAATCACTTACGGTATTGAGCGTTTGGCAATGTATATCCAAAACTGTTCAAACGTATATGACCTTGTTTGGGCTGAAGGAATTTCTTATGGTGATGTATATCACCAGAATGAAGTTGAGCAATCTTGCTACAACTTCGAACACTCCAACACTGACCTTCTGTTTGCCAACTTCAGTAACTATGAAAGCGAAGCAAAGCGCTTAATGGAAGTGCCATTGGCATTGCCTGCATATGAGATGGTTCTCAAGGCTGCGCATACCTTTAATCTCTTGGATGCACGTGGCGCCATCTCAGTGACTGAGCGTGCTGCCTATATTGGCCGCATCCGAAACCTATCTCGCGCAGTTGCCCAAGCTTATTTCGAATCCCGAGAAAAACTCGGCTTCCCTATGTGTCAACGCCAAGCTAAAGTATGAGCACATCTAATTCCAAACCTCAATCAGCCAACTTATTGATTGAAGTATTCACTGAAGAGTTGCCGCCGAAGTCACTTCGTCGTTTGGGTGATGCCTTTAGTGAGGGTATTTTTAATGCTCTCAAAGCAGCTAATCTCACAACAGAATCATCTGTTGTTAATAGCTTTGCTACCCCCCGTCGTCTAGCAGTTCAGATTAGTCATGTACTCAGTCAAGCGCAAGACTATCCAGTGAGAGAAAAGTTACTGCCAACGACAATTGCTTATGACGCTGAGGGACAAGCTACGCCCCCCTTACTAAAAAAATTAGCAGCACTTGGCTATGGTGATATTGACCTTGCTACTTTGGAAAAATCAGGCGAAGGTAAGAATGAGGCGCTTTTTCTAAACGTCATTGCAAAAGGTGCAGCGCTCGAGCAAACCGCACAAACTGCACTTGAGCAAACGCTGAGCAAGCTACCAATCGCAAAAATGATGCACTACCAAGTGCTTCAAAAAGATGGCCAGTTAGCCGATGTCCAATTTGCACGTCCTGCGCATCGCATTATTGCCTTGCACGGCAATACGGTTCTTAAGATCAGCAGTCTTGGAATTCATGCTGATAAGCAAACCGAAGGGCATCGCTTCCTAGCACCCGGGATACTTACTATTAGCGCAGCAGAGCAATACGAGCATGATCTGCAAAGTAAAGCAAAAATCATTCCTAGTTTTAGCAAGCGTCGCTCACAAATTGAAGCGGCTTTGTTGAAAGCGGCTGGGGACGATTTAGTCTTGATGCCAGGCAGCTTATTAGATGAAGTGACTGCTCTTGTTGAATGGCCAGCTATTTACGAGTGTCATTTTGATCAAGAGTTCTTAGAGGTTCCGCAAGAGTGCTTGATTCTGACAATGCAAACAAATCAGAAGTACTTTGCTTTGACTGATCAGCATGGCAAATTACGCAATCGCTTCTTAATTGTTTCTAATATTGAAACTGCTACACCACAGGCCATCATCTCTGGTAATGAACGCGTTATACGCCCCCGCCTTTCTGATGCTCGGTTTTTCTTCCAACAAGACCAAAAGCGTCCATTAGCCTCACGGGTTGCTGATCTTGGAAAAGTGGTTTATCACAATCAACTGGGTAACCAACTTGATCGCACTAAACGCGTTCGGGCGATTGCTAGCAGCATTGCTCAAAAACTCCATGCAGATGAAAAATTAGCCAGTCGTGCAGCAGAGATCGCAAAGACTGATTTGTTGACTGATATGGTTGGAGAGTTCCCAGAGCTTCAGGGCATCATGGGAAGTTATTACGCCAAGCATGATGGTGAAAATGCTGAAGTTGCAGCAGCCTGCAGTGAGCATTACATGCCACGCTTTGCTGGCGATACTCTCCCACAAACTCAAACGGGCACAATCCTGGCTCTCGCTGACAAGCTAGAGACTCTCGTTGGCATTTGGGGCGTAGGTTTGGCCCCCACAGGCGATAAAGACCCCTACGCACTGCGTCGTCATGCACTTGGTATCTGTCGTCTACTTGCAGAAAAGAATCTTTCTTTAAGTTTGCCCGATTTAATCGAATTGGCACGCGCACAATTTTCGCAAAATGAGGTTAAAGAGAAAGCCAAAGCAGCCGACATTTATGAATTCATCATTGATCGCCTTCGCGCTTATCTACGCGACCAGTCGGTGGCCGGCAAACCATTTACGAGTGCAGAAATTGAAGCTGTTCTCAGCCAATCACCAGCACAAATTAATGATTTGATTGAGCGTTTGACAGCTCTACGTGAATTTAATGCGCTACCGCAAGCTGCACAATTAGCTGCAGCCAATAAACGCATCAGCAATATTCTCAAGAAGACGGCTACTGCTATCCCTGCTGCATGCTCAAAAAATCTTTTACAAATCCCAGCAGAAGTTACCGTACACCAAGCCTTGGAAACAGTCAGCCCAGCACTGAATGCTGCTTATGAAAAGCGTCAATTTGTAGAGCTCCTAAAAGCACTTGTGACTCTGAGCGCTCCAATTGATCAATTCTTTGCAGATGTGATGGTGATGGACCCCAATCCTGAGCTGCGCGATAACCGCTTGGCACTTCTGCAACAACTTCACCAGAAAATGAATCTCGTTGCCGATCTCGGCAAATTAGCATGAGCACTAGCTCTTCTAAGCTCATTATTCTCGATCGTGATGGCGTGATCAATGAAGATCGCGATGATTACGTTAAATCCGTAGATGAGTGGGTGCCGCTTCCTGGAAGCCTCGAAGCGATCGCACTACTGAATCAAGCTGGCTATCAGATTGCGATTGCCACCAACCAGTCTGGCTTAGCTAGAGGTTACTTTGCAATGAGCGATCTGCATGCAATGCATAGCAAGATGGAAAAGTTACTCCAGCCCCTAGGCGGCAATATCGACAGCATTTTCTTTTGTCCGCACACCGATGCTAGTGCATGCGATTGCCGTAAACCAGCGCCTGGACTGATGAAAGAAATCGCCCTGCGTTACAAAAAGATGAATAGTGCCCAACCGTTATTGGGTGTACCGATTGTTGGTGATTCATTACGAGATCTACAAGCTGGGATAGCCCTAGGTGCATCACCTCATTTAGTACTGACCGGCAAAGGCCCAAAAACTCTAGCTAAAGGTGGGCTACCAGAGGGCACACAAATTCATGCAGATCTGATGGCTTTTGCAACTACACTGCTAGAAAACCAAGCTTAGGATATTCATGGTCTTCATTCGCTCCACCCTATTCGCACTTTTCTTACTGGTATTTACGCCAATTTGGTCAGTGCTATGCATACTGGTATTTCCTTTTTTGAGTCCAGAAAATCGCTATAGCTTTATCGGCTTGTGGAACAAGATTGTGATTTGGCTTCTATGGCATCTCTGCGATATACGTTATGAAATTCGTGGCATGGAGCATATGCGCACAGTTTTGAATGAGCCCGTCATTATTTTAAGCAAGCATCAATCCGCCTATGAAACGATTGCTTACATAGCGCTGTTGCCAAAGCAGCTCTGCTTTGTCTTCAAGCGTGAATTACTTTGGATTCCATTCTTTGGCTGGGCTTTGGCTTTACTCAAAATGATTCATATCAATCGTGCCAACAAACAAACAGCAGCTCTATCTGTAGCAAGCCAAGGGCGTAAGCGTTTAAGCGAGGGTAAATGGATCATGCTTTTTCCAGAGGGTACTCGCACTCTACGAGGTTCTACAAAGCCATATCGCAAAGGTGGTGCACGCTTAGCTAGTGCCACTGGAGCATTAGTCATTCCCATCGCCCATAATGCTGGTACTTGCTGGCCAAAAAATAGTTTTTTGAAGCAGCCTGGTACCGTGATTTTTTCAATCGGGCCAGCAATTACTTCAGAAGGTAAATCAGGGGAAGAACTTCAACAAGAAGTAGAAGGTTGGATTGAAGCAGAAATGCGCGTAATTGACCCAAGCGCTTACAAGTAACTGTTTTTAGTGGGCTAAAACCTTAGCCCACTCGATATACCGATCTACTGAGATATCTTGAGCTCTTGCCTTAAGCTCTATCTCTGAAAGCTTGAGTCTCTCAGAAAAGCTTTGCAGATTAGTACGTAGCATTTTCCTTCTCTGTGAAAAGGCTGCTGCAACTACCTGTTCTAATGCATACCATTGCGACTGACTTAAATTGAAATCTCTTCTTGGAATCATTCGCACCACTGCAGAGTTGACCTTTGGGGCTGGATCAAATGCTTCTGGAGGGACCTCGAGAACAAGCTCCATATCATAGCGGGCCTGCAACATCACTGATAGCCTACTGAAATCCGAGCTCCCAGCTAAAGCGACCATTCGCTCTACAACTTCAGCCTGCAACATGAAGACCTGCTCATCAATGTGAGCCGCAGCCGATACTAAATGAAAAAGTAAGGGAGATGAAATGTTGTAAGGCAAATTACCCACAACCTTACAAAGACCTGTTTTGCTTAAACGATTCTGCGCCCACTCATTAAAATTAAATTTGAGAGCATCGCCCTCAATCACAGTTAATCCCTTAAGATTTTCCTGATTCCAATACGCCACCAAATCTCGATCAATCTCCAGAAGATCTAATTGATCCAGGTTGCTCAGTAGTGGTCTAGTTAAGGCGCCAAGTCCTGGACCGATCTCAATTACATGCATATCGGGACTAGGATTAATAAGGGCTACTATTGAATAAATAACGCCTTGGTCTTGAAGAAAATTTTGGCCAAATCGTTTGCGTGCACGATGCATAGATTAGCGCTTCTCTTTTTGATTAAGTGCCAACTGATAAGCCAAACGGAGAGCCTCCAGCATACTGCCCGAGTCTGCAAGGCCTTTACCAGCAATATCAAGAGCAGTTCCATGATCTACAGAGGTGCGGATGATTGGCAACCCTAAAGTAACGTTGACCCCACCTCCAAAACTGACGAATTTAAAAGGTGCCAGCCCTTGATCGTGATACATCGCAATAAAGGCATCCACATCTTCTAAGGCAGCCGGATCAAACATGGTGTCACCAGGATAGGGACCAGACACATTGATGCCAAGATTTTTAGCGGCTTCGATTGCAGGGGTAATAATTTCAATTTCTTCATGACCTAAGTAGCCAGACTCGCCGGCATGAGGATTTAATCCTGCAACACGAATCACTGGATTAATGATTCCAAACTTTGTATGCAAATCATGTTGCACTATTTGAATAGTTTCCAATACAAGCTCTTTGTTTAAAGCTGACGAAACTGTTTTCAGGGGCAAATGCGTTGTCACAAGTGCAACCCTCAAATCTCTTGACGTCTTAAGACCTAAAAAACCTTTGGCTAGCGTTGCGCAAAGCAGCATCACCACATGGTGAGTCTTGCAGCGCTGCGCCAAATATTCTGTATGCCCTGTAAATGCTGTGCCTGCTAAATTAATGATACTTTTTTGAATTGGCGCCGTGACCATGGCATCAAACTGCCCCTGCAAACACCCATCGATAGCTTGATTCAAGGTTTCAATGACGTATTGAGCATTTTGAGTATTCAGTACCCCCAGGTTTACTGGGGCCCCTAAAGCAATGTCTCGAATGATTAAGCGCTCTATGGAGTTGAATTGATCCTGACCTGCCGCAGTTAATAAATTGACATTGCCCAACAAAGTAATATTTGCATTGGGGCACTCTTTCAAGAAAGATTGAGCAGCATTTACCGATACTTCAGGCCCAATACCAGCAGGCTCACCCGTAGTAATTGCAATGTTAACGAGGGGCACTGGTTGCTGGATCATCTACATTGAGGATTTTGACGGTTGCTGTGTCCCTTAACTCTCTCAGCCAATCTTGATAAGCTTGCTCAAATTTTCTTTCCCGAATAGCAGCTTTTGCAAATTGACGCTGCTTCTCTACTGTAAGTTGAGCATCACGACGCTCC
>Ga0364894_10178_pt1 | contig 34004 bp, 22 predicted proteins | sample ExccelJu500001D4_FD_206942 | JGI IMG/M metagenome (GOLD analysis project Ga0364894, IMG submission 206942) | Enriched cells from Trout Bog Lake Hypolimnion, Wisconsin, USA - BchlTB.July16.5000.01.D4 | ecosystem: Environmental > Aquatic > Freshwater > Lake > Hypolimnion/Profundal zone | place: USA...
TTTTTTTGTTGGAAAATTAATGGACGCTGGGTTGTTCGAATTATTAAACGAGGGGAGACGTAAGATATACAAGGATAAATTCCTTGAGCCTGAATGAATCCTAGCTCACTTCTAAATAGACTGTTATTCCATTCTTCCCAGAGTGTACTTAGCTGAGGCCCTGTGCCGACAAAGGCGCTCTGCGGCATGGAAAACGATACAGCTCACTGAAGAAAAAAGTTGGCTATTCGGTAAAGACTGCCTCCTCTCTAAGTATACAAATTGAGGGAGGCACTGCTTTTGGTGCGCTATAGTAGTAAACATGGCCGCATAATACTACTGCAATGCCGCAAAACCTCTTAGATTAACACTGTGGAGAAGTGAAATAATTGCAATCAAAGCAACGATTCTGCGAATAGCTTTTCTTGAAATGTGCTATGGCTACAATAATAAACTGCACGTATTGTAAACAACAGTTGATTATTGGTACACACATGGCAAATGGGTTTTTTCTACATCACGGCTTCACAAACCCGTCCGCCATCTTCGCAAACCGTAATGTATCCAAATACGCATAGCCCACCTTAGGATTTATAGTAATAAACAGGGTAAGGGAGTCGTCGGTTTCAATTTTATCGTTGACATCGAATGATTTTACATCAATGCTTTTGGACACGGCCCGCGTTTTTACAACGGCATCAATCACCTTTTTATTTTTATGTACAGTATCGTGGCAGCTTGCTATTAACAAGGTAAGCAGAATAACAACCAATAGTGTTTTCATATTTTTTGTTTAACGTATTAAGATATAGGAAAGCATACAAAGCAAATGCCGCTTTTGGTTACGGGGGTAGGTAGTATCGGGAGATTATCTCTAAATCGAAATCTAATCCTTACAAATTAAACCACACCTTCAGCATAACCATCCATCCCGGCATGGTTTACGAACTGGCTGTAAGTATGTTGGCCCTTAAGGAAAGGAGGATGGGAAATGACAGCTTTTTACAACAATGTTTTTTAAAAAGGCATGTATTCTCAATAGGTTTTTTATCTTTCCCCTATAAATCAACCAAACATGCATTGCCAAAAATCAGTCTTCATTCTATTATTGTTATCCTTCTTAATATGCATAGGCATAAGTGCCCAAAAAACATCGGCTTTTCAGGTAAGCGCACCCGAGGCGCAGGGCGTTTCATCTGCCGGCATTCTTAATTTTTTAGATGCCGCAACAAAAAGCAAAACGGAGTTCCACAGCTTTGTTTTTTTGCGCCACGGCAAACTGGTGGCCGAGGGTTGGTGGAACCCATACAGCCCAACGCTAAAGCATACCCTGTACTCCACCAGCAAAAGTTTTACGGCGGCAGCCGTTGGCTTTGCCATCAGCGAAAAAAAGTTGAGCCTGGATGATAAGGTAATATCGTTGTTCCCGGATGACTTGCCTGCTACCATAAGCCCCAACCTTGCAGCGTTGACGGTAAAAGACGTGCTGGAAATGAGCGACGGGCAGGACCCCGACCCAACGGCCAGGGTGGTAACCACCACCAACTGGGCAAAAACATTTTTGGCACTGCCCATACCCAATAAACCGGGTACAAAGTTTTTGTATAATTCAGCAGGCACGTACATGCTTAGCGCCATTGTGCAAAAGGTAACAGGCCAAAAGGTTATTGATTACCTTAAGCCAAGGTTGTTTGACCCGCTGGGCATTACCGGTATGGACTGGGAGGTAAGCCCGCAGGGCGCTAACACCGGCGGCTGGGGATTGCGCTTAAAAACGGAGGATATGGCCAAATTTGGTCAGCTGTACCTGCAAAAGGGTATGTGGAAGGGCAAGCAGATAATACCCGCCGCATGGGCGGAGGAGGCCACCACCATGAAGATTATGCAGGACCCCGACGCGCCGCAGGCAAAAAAAGATTCCAGCGACTGGCTGCAGGGTTACTGTTACCAAATGTGGCGGTGCAGGCATAACGCCGTGCGGGCAGACGGTGCCTTTGGCCAATACATTATTATGATGCCCGACGAGGATGCCGTGATTGCCATTACCGCCGAAACGCCCGATATGCAGGAGGAGATTAACCTGGTGTGGCAGTACCTGCTGCCCGCCATGCACGATGGCACCCTACCTGCCGATGCTGCTACGGATACGAAGCTGCAGGCAGCAATAGCCAAGCTGGCCTTGGCCCCGCCCGCAACAACCGCCACAGCCGCTGCTTCCATTAATGGTAAAACATTCGCCATGCAGCCCAATGCGTTTAAAATAAACAGTATTTCTTTTGCCGTTAAAAACGGTGTTTGCATGGTTGATATTAAAAACGATACGGCCAATTATACCCTGCCTTTTGGCGAAGGCAAATGGCAGGCCGGCACCACCCTTATGCACGGCCCCTACCTGTTAACCGGCGCAGTGGCCACCCTTACCGGCCTGCCCGCATTTAAAACCGCCGGCAGTTACGACTGGAAAGATGCCCAAATCTTGGAGCTGGTGTTGCGCTATATTGAAAGCCCGCACACCGAAACCCTGCTATGCCATTTTGATGGCAACAATATTAGTATTGATGTGAAGAATAGTTATGAGTATGGGAAAGTGGCTGCGGTTTTGAAAGGAGAGGCGAAGTAGCGGGATATTTACGTGTAAAGTATGGTGACATTGAAACGGAAAGACCTTTATACAATCGGACAATGATAACACTTGCAAGTACTCTGGCGTTTATTCTTGTTTTTTTTCAGTTGTACCTTGGCTATAGGGTAAATGAACTAAATCGAAGGGACATTTATCGCACCAATAGTAGGATGTCACTTAAAAGACTGAATGATTCATTGCGTAATGCAAAAAATAGTAACGACGAATTGTACGTAAAAAACACCATAATATTTTATTATGTGAGACTCGTGATTTTTTATGCAATTATTGTTGTACTTGTATGTGGTTATATTAAACTTTGATTTACCGAATTCGCTTTTATAACGACATGCCATTACCATCAAGCAAATAAAATAAATTGTGCGCTTTTGTGGCTGTGGCCTTTAAAAAATATACGTTGTAAACATTAACTCAATTTGATTATTTATGGGTACTTGGGGAACAGCAATAGCAGCGAATGACACGTATTCAGATATTTATCAAAGTTTTTTTGATTTTTACAATGATGGCTTGGAAGTGCCCGAAATCTCCAACTCGTTGATCCTAAAAAACAAGGACACTATAAATGACCCTGATGACTGTTGTAATTTTTGGTTTGCTTTAGCAAAGGCGCAATGGGATTGTAAAGAGCTCGACAAAGGGCTTTTCGAAAAAGTGAGGAAAATAATTGACGAAGGAGAAGATATTGCTGCTTGGAAAAGGCTTGACGCAAATGAAAAGGATATTGTAAAAAGAAAGGAAGTGCTTGATAAGTTTTTGGCAAGTCTTTCAACTGTACGTGCGAAGGCGAAACCCAGAAAGAAAAAACCTGTCATCCAACCACTTTTTGAAAAGGGTGATTGTTTAACCTTTCTTTTTGACAATGGCAAATACGGTGGTGCCGTGGTATTGGAAGCAATCAAGAATAACGAGCTCGGTTTAAATTTGATTGCAACAACAAGGATATATCAATCGAATAAACCTTCGACAAAAGATTTTGAAAATGCAAGTGTACTTGTAAAATCATTTGCTGCATGGGACAATCAGCCAGACATCGTTTGGTGCTATGCGAAATCTTTCTACAAAAACAAAATAGAGCTTGAGTTCATCGGCAATATGCCAGTTGACTTATGTTATGATCCCCAGGATTATGCAAAAGGTATACCGTTTGGTGGTTCATCCAATAGTCTTAAAGAAATACCAATGTTGCAATTTGAATTTGAGAAGGCTAACAAAAAACCATCTAAAAATTTGACTGTAAAAGAATTTACAAGAAGATAATCCAAATAAGTTAAAACTACCGCCTGCTGTTGTTTGCCTCTAAGTTATAATATTGCAGTACTATAAACGCACTTCAAAATTTTTCTTGCACACAACAAAAACTTCTCTTACATTTGCAAGCGTAAAACAAAATAATAAAATGTATTTAGTAAACAACATAGAGCGGAGCAGAACCAACGAGCGCAGCAGGATTGCTGTGAGTTCCGGTGCTGTTTGCATTGTTGTATTATTTGAACGATAATAATATACAATAGTAGTAGAAACCCCCGGAGCTGTTAAGTTTCGGGGGTTTTTGTTTGCACCATACCCAAACATTTTTATTCATCTATCACATAGTAAAAATTATGTGTTGAATATCCTCATGCAATATGGTGGGCAAATAAAAATAATTATACAGGATTAGCATAATTGGAAGTGCGCTTCGCTACGAACGAAGGCCGTATGGGTTCGAGTCCTATATCCTATACGTGAATGGTGAAATGTGAATGGTGAAATGTGAATGGTGAAATGTGAATGGTGAAATGTGAATGGTGAAATGTGAATGGTGAAATGTGAATGATGAAACTTGTGTGAAACGTCAAGCTTTTATGCACCCGTAGTACAATGGAAGTGCGACAGGCTTCTAACCTGTTTATCATAGTTCGAATCTATGCGGGTGTACTTATAAACGTCAATGGTCAATTGTCAATCGTCATTGGTTGAGATTAACTGTCAGGTAATGCAATAGGGTTGAGCAATGAGCCTTTCAAGCTCATGTAGCGGGTTCGAATCCCGTGCCTGATACAGCTTTTGTGAATGCCTGCCCGAACCAAGTATTTGGGCGGGGTGAGTAGTTAATAGTGAATGATGAACTGTCAGGTAATGCAATAGGGTTGAGCAATGAGCCTTTCAAGCTCATGTAGCGGGTTCGACTCCCGTGCCTGATACAACTTTCGTGAATGCCTGCCCGAACCAAGTATTTGGGCGGGGCGAATAGTCAATACAAGCGAATGTCAGGTAATGCAATAGGGTTGAGCAATGAGCCTTTCAAGCTCATGTAGCGGGTTCGAATCCCGTGTCTGATACTTTAACGTGAAACGAGAAACGTCAATCCATGCCCGAACTAAGGATTAGGGCGGGGTGAAACGTCAAATATGCGGCAAAAAATTGCTGCCAATACGAGCACTATCCAAATTGTCGCCAACGAAACTGCATGTTCAAACAGGGTTCTTCGCAAAGCCCCTCTGCCGCGAGGAGAGGGGTCGGGGTGAGGCGATTAAAAGGGAGCCGCAGTTTGATTTGCAACGGCAGATGCCGTTGCATAATAAATAGCGTTTGAACCAACCCCTTATCGCTGCCACACAGCCTTTTTGGGTTGGGGCAGTGTTTTCCCGCCTTTCCAACCCCCTCCCGCGCAAAAATCCGGCAAACCGGGCGGGTAAGTTTTATTCCGCCCAACTATTTGTAATTTGTTAGCCATAAACTTATATTTTTGCGCTGCTTTTAAAGCTAAATACTACACAGCTATGCGACAAATTGCTTTTCGTGAGGCCATCCGTGAGGCCCTTAGTGAAGAAATGAGAAGGGACGACAGGGTTTTTGTGATGGGGGAGGAAGTGGCAGAATACAACGGCGCTTATAAAGTTACCCAGGGCATGCTGGCCGAATTTGGCCCCAAACGAGTTATTGACACCCCTATTGCCGAGCTTGGCTTTACGGCCATAGGCGTGGGTGCCGCACAACACGGTTTACGCCCTGTGATAGAGTACATGACTTGGAACTTTGCCGTACTGGCACTTGACCAAATATTAAACACCGCCAGTAAAATGCTGGCCATGAGCGGCGGCCAGTTGAGCTGCCCCATTGTTTTTCGCGGGCCAAACGGTAGTGCGGGCCAGCTTGGTGCCCAACACTCCACGGCTTTTGAAAGCTACCTGGCCAACATTCCGGGTATAAAAGTTGTATCCCCATCCAACGGGTACGATGCCAAAGGGTTGCTAAAACAAGCCATCCGTTACGAGGAAGACCCCGTGATGTTTATGGAAAGTGAGGTGATGTACGGAGATAAAAGCGATGTGCCTGCCGAAGAATATTATATTCCGCTTGGCAAGGCCGATGTTAAAAGGCAGGGCCGCGATGTAACAATCGTATCGTATAATAAAATGATGAAGGTGGCTTTGGGTGTTGCCGCTGAACTGGAAAAGGAAAACATTAGCGCCGAGGTGATTGATTTACGCAGCATCCGCCCGCTTGACTGGCACACTGTGCTGGAAAGCGTTAAAAAAACAAACCGCTTGGTGATTGTTGAAGAACAATGGCCTATGTGTTCTGTGTCGTCTGAACTGGCTTACCGAATTCAAAAAGAAGGTTTTGACTATTTGGATGCACCGGTACGCCGCATAACCAGTGCAGATGCCCCCATGCACTATGCGCCAAACCTGGCCGCGCTTGCGATACCCGATGTTGCAAGAACAGCGAAGATTGTAAGGGAAGTGATGTATATAAAGAAATAGGGCGTTGGAGAAGTCCATAGTCCATGGCTCATAGTCCATAGTAAAGAAACATAGAATCGTCAATCAGGAATTTCACTACGTACTTCGTAAAAAATACTTTGTACTAAGCGTATTCACGATTGACGTTTTCAATTTTATACAATGAAGAAACTACTGCTGCTGTTTATATTGTTTTTTACAATGGCAAACTGTTTTGCGCAGTCTATAGATACAACAACGGTTATTGGCGACAGTACAGCGCTGCAGAATATAACCATTACGGCGTTTGAAACGAAAACCAAATGGAAGGATGCGCCTGCAACAGTGGCCATTTTGGGTAGAAAAGACTTACAACGCTTTGATCCCAACACCATGGTGGCTGCAGTAAATACCGTCACAGGGGTTAGGATGGAAGAGCGCAGCCCTGCCAGCTACCGGCTATCCATCAGGGGCAGTCTGCTGCGGTCGCCTTTTGGGGTGCGTGATATAAAAATATACCTGGATGGAATTCCCTTTACCGATGCAACAGGCAATACCTATCTTAACTTGATTGACCCAAACCAGTTGCAGGGCATGGAAATAATTAAAGGCCCAGCGGGCAGTATGTATGGTGCAAACACCGGCGGGGTGGTTTTGTTAAGCAGCCAGCGCGACACCTCCAAAAATAAGGTGGAAGCGTCTATCAACGGTGGATCATACGGCTTGTTTGGCGAGCATGCAAGCTGGCAAACGCAGCAAAAGGGCTTCTTTTCAGGTTTGCAGCAATCGCATATACAAAGCGACGGGTACCGGCAGCAGTCTTCCACCCGCAAAGACGTCATCAAATGGAACGGCCAGTTTACACTTTCCTCCAAACAAACCCTTTCGGTGGTGGCTTTTTACACTGATTTATATTATAAAACACCCGGCGGCTTAACCCAGGCGCAGCTTAGCAAAGACCCCACGCAGAGCCGGCCTGCCACGGCCACCATACCCAGTGCTGTTACACAGCATTCATCCATACACAACCAAACCCCGTTTGTAGCGGCGGCCCTCACGTCAAAATTGGGCGGTAGTTTTACCAATACCACCTCGGCGGCCATTAACCAAACAAGATTCATCAACCCCTTCCTCACCAATTACGAAAAGCGTAACGAGTGGAACTATAATGCACGCACCACTTTTGGCTATACATATAGCAAAAATGGCTTTAAGCTGGATGCCAACGCGGGCGGCGAAATTGGCTATAACGTAGCCCACAGCGACGACTATGGCAACCGTGCCGGCGTGCAGGATACTGTGCAGGCAAAGCAACTGGCGCACACCACACAATATTTTGTGTTCGGGCAGGTAAACATACATGCGGGCAGCCGTTGGCTTTTTCAGTTGGGTGCTAGCACTAACACCACGCATTATTGGTACAAAAGCCTTATTATAAAAAATACCCAGCAACGTACGGCCGGGCCTTTGGCCACGCCCCGTTTAAGCGCTTTGTACCAGTTAACCCATTCGGTTTCGGTATATGCATCTGCGGCGCGCGGTTTTTCCACGCCAACATTGGCCGAGCTGGCTCCTTCGGGCAGCCATACCTTCTCCACCACTTTACAACCCGAGTACGGCTGGAACTACGAGGCTGGCATAAAAGGCAGCGCGTTAAAAAGCAGGCTGGAGTTTAATGTGGCTGTTTATTACCTCGGTTTAAACCAGGCCATTGTAAGCAGAACCGACAGTACCGGCACTGGTTATTTTGTAAACGCGGGCGGTACCATACAAAAAGGGGCTGAAGTTTGGTTTAAAGCCCGCATAATACATAATACTAACAGCTTTATCACCGGGCTGGATGTTTGGAATAGTTTTAGCTACCAACCCTATAAGTTTACCAACTACATTACCGGCATCAATAATTACGCAAACAATAAATTAACAGGCGTACCCCGCACCATTAATGTGGCCGGTATAGATGCAAGCACCCGCAATGGTTGGTACACAGCGGTCACCTACAACTACACTTCTTCCATGCCGGTTAACGATGCCAACACCTTTTTTGCAAACGCCTATCATTTGTTGCAGGCAAAACTTGGCAAAACGTTTAAATTGTATAAAGGTACATTTTCCGTTTTTGCCGGGGCTGATAACTTATTAAATGAAGTGTACAGCCTGGGTAACGATATTAATGCCGTGGGCAACCGGTTTTATAACCCGGCTGCAGGGCGCAACTTTTTTGCCGGCGCCAGGGTTAGTTTGTAGTTTTTAGTATACGTTTTGTTGTTAAGTGTATATTTGAAATGTGGAAACTGCTAACCGCAAACTACAAACCACAAACTTTAAACTACAAATTATAAACTGTTACATGCCAAACATCTTGATTATTGACGATGAGCGGGCCATTCGCAAAACACTGGGCGAAATACTCTCCTACGAAGGTTTTAAAATTGATGAAGCCGCAGATGGCGAGGAGGGCTGGAAATATTTTAACGAGAAAACCTACGATGCAGTTTTATGCGATATTAAAATGCCTAAGATGGACGGGCTGGAGTTTTTAAACAAGGCCACAGAAAAAAACCCCGACGTGCCTGTGATTATGATTAGCGGCCACGGTACCATAGAAACCGCCGTTGATGCTGTTAAAAAAGGAGCATACGATTATATTGCCAAACCGCCCGACCTTAACCGGCTGCTGATTACCATTAGAAATGCGGTAGACAAAAACTCACTTAACAAGGAAACACGAACGCTAAAACGCAAGGTTAAACGTGTGGAGGAAATGACCGGTGAGAGCGATGGCATGAAGCGCATTAAAGATACCATTGAAAAGGTTGCACCAACAGACGCGCGCGTGTTGATAACCGGCGAAAACGGTGCCGGTAAGGAATTGGTTGCCCGTTGGATACATGAAAAAAGTAACCGTGCCAACAGCCAGTTGGTGGAGGTAAACTGCGCCGCTATACCCAGCGAATTAATTGAAAGCGAATTGTTTGGCCACGAAAAAGGCTCATTCACGTCGGCCGTTAAGCAGCGCATTGGCAAATTTGAGCAGGCCAACGGCGGCACGTTGTTCTTAGATGAGATTGGCGACATGAGCCTTAGTGCGCAGGCTAAAGTGCTGCGTGCTTTGCAGGAAGGCAAAATAACCAGGGTAGGGGGCGATAAAGAAATAAATGTGGATGTAAGGGTGGTTGCTGCCACCAACAAAGAACTGTTGAAAGAGGTGGAGGAGAAAAACTTTCGGTTGGACCTTTACCACCGCCTGGGGGTAATATTAATACATGTTCCTTCGCTTAACGAGCGCAGGGAGGATATACCGCTGCTGGTAGATAAATTTTTGAATGATATTGCCGAGGATTATGGCCAGGCACGCAAAACCATTGATAAAAAGGCCATGGATGCCCTGCAAAAGCATAACTGGACGGGCAACGTGCGCGAATTGCGTAATGTGGTGGAGCGGTTGGTTATACTTTCGGGCAAAACCATTACCCAGGAAGATGTGATGCTGTATGTGCTGCCGAAATAGTCAATAGTCATTAAGTCATTGGTCATTATGTCAATAAGTTAATTAGGGGCGGCCAGCAGTGGTTGGGAAGGTCTAATTGATTTGTCAGTCAAGTGCATCACAATCAGGCTAAAATCGTGGTCAATAAAATTTTTCAGCCGTCTATTTTGGTGTTTCGCCAACAAAGATAATGTTGGGTCAAACAGTAATAGAATCAAGCCCCCTAGGGATGGTGAAAAACAAATAACGGCAGTGATAAGATTTTAGGTATGAACTAGAAGAAGAATACGATGTATATTTTAAACTGAATTATTTACGTTGATGGATTTTATAAACCGGCTTGGGGTTCCCTCTTTAGGGGGCGAAGGGGGCAAACCGCTTCAAGTTCCCCGCCGCGGCGGGGGCGAAGGGGGCAGTGATGTCGCGGGGACCGTCTTTATCATCGTAGGGCCAACTGCCAGCGGTAAAACCACTTTGTCGCTGCAATTAGCCCGGTATTTTAATACCGCAATTATCTCCGCCGACTCAAGGCAATGTTTCCGGGAGCTGGGGGTTGCAGTGGCTAAACCCACCGAAGCCGAGTTGCAGGCGGTAAAACACTACTTTATTAACTCGCACTCCATCAACGATGTTGTTAATGCCCAGGTGTTTGAGGACTATGCTTTGCAGGCTGTTAACGAAATTTTTCACTACAATAAATATGCCGTAATGGTTGGCGGCACGGGGCTGTATGTTAAGGCCTTTTGCGAAGGGCTTGATGAAATACCTGATGTTGAAGATAAAATTAGGGAAGATGTTATAAGCCTACACAAAACCAAAGGGTTGGCTTGGTTGCAGCAGCAGGTACAGGCAGCCGACCCTGATTTTTGGGCTGTGGGAGAAACCCAAAACCCCCAACGCCTGATGCGCGCCTTGGAGGTAAAACTGGCCACGGGGAGGTCTATTTTGTCTTTTCGTAAAAGGCAGCCGGTTGAACGGCCTTTCAACATTGTTAAGATAGGTATTGCCCCGCCAAAGGATATATTACACGGCAATATTAACAGCCGTGTTGATAGCATGATGCAAAGCGGTTTGTTGGAGGAAGCCCGCAATATGCTGCCTTACCGAAGCATTAATGCATTGCAAACCGTTGGTTATAAAGAATTATTTAATTTTTTTGACGGCAATTGCACATTGCAACAAGCGGTGGAACAAATAAAGTTGAATACCCGCCATTATGCCAAAAGGCAGATGACTTGGTTTAAAAAAGACACTGCAATTAACTGGCAACCCAATGCCAGTGCGGATTTTATTGCACACATTTATAATAAAGGGGGTAATTAATTACCCATACTGGGTAATATTATTTAGGCTATTTAATATGTATAACTTACACGTTTACAAAGTGTACAAAGTACACAATAGAAAAAAAGTTTAATTTTTTTTTGAATTTTTACATAACAAATAGTTAATTTTATCGCGTTCTAAATTATCAAACTACCAAACTCGCCCGCTTATGAGACAAAAATGCGATCGCTTGTCTGTACGCCTATGTACAGCACTTCTTCTCGTGTTTATAACAGGCACTTTGTTTGCGCAAAAAAAGGTATCCGGTACGGTTACCGCCGCAAAAACAAGCCAACCTGTTTCCTTTGCTACAATTACAGTTAAAGGCACAAATGTTGCCACAGCCACCGATGTAGCAGGTGCATTTACCATTACAGTGCCAGCTGGCAAAACAGTGTTAACAGTTACTTCGGTTGGTTTTGCCAACCAGGATGTAACAATTGGTTCAGGCCCTGTAAATGTTATTTTACAGGAAACAACATCCACTTTGGATGAAATTGTGGTTACAGGTTATACAGCACAAAAGAAAAAGGAAATAACTGGCGCCGTGTCTGTGGTTAATGTTAAAGACATGAAGCAGATGCCAGTGGGTACTGGTGAAGAAGCTTTGCAAGGTCGCGCTTCAGGTCTTACCATAATCACATCAGGCCAGCCGGGCGCTGCCAGTGAAATACGCATTAGGGGTATAACCACTTTCAACAACAACAATCCGTTGATTATTGTTGACGGTGTGCGTGGCGACCTACACAACATTAACTCCGCTGATATTGAGAGCGTACAGGTATTGAAAGATGCATCGGCCGCTATATATGGTGTGGCTGGTGCAAACGGTGTTATCATTGTTACCACCAAAAAGGGCAAAAGCGGTAAGGCTGTAGTATCTTACGATGGCTATTACGGTACCGTAACAAAAGGCCCAGGTTACGACATGGCCAACCCTACCCAGGAAGCCAATGCAATATGGCAGGCTAAAATTAATTCAGGGGTTAAATTTGGCGACCCTTCTTGGGGAAGCAAACAATACGGCACAGGTATTACACCGGTATTGCCTGTTTATATTACACCAACAGGCTCTGCTACGCCCGGCACCGCTCCATATGATATAAACACCAACCAAATAACAATGGCCAACCAGGCCGGTACTAACTGGTACAAAACAATTACAAGGAACGCCGCATCACAAAGCCACAATTTGTCAGTTAGTTCAGGTTCTGAAAAAAGCTCCTACTTTTTTTCCTTTAACTATTTAGACCAACAGGGTATTGCCGATTACCAATTTCTTAGAAGGTATGCGGTAAGGGCCAACACTGTTTTTAACATTAAAGATCATATCAGGATTGGTGAAAATGCATACATCTTCTATAAAACCAACCCCACAGTTGGCAACCAAGGTGAAGGCAGTCCATTCAGCATGGTTTTCCGCGAGGACGAAATCATACCAGTGTATGATATCAAGGGTAATTTTGCCGGTACAAAATCGCAGGATTTGGGTAATGCGCAAAATCCTTACGCCAACGCGTATCGCACCAAAGACAACAGAAACAATACTTGGGACATTACTGGCAACGTGTTTGCAGAAGCAGATTTCCTAAAACATTTTACCGTACGCACGCAGTTTGGCGGCGTTATTGACAATGGCTATACCTACAACTTTAACTATGTTGCCTACGAAAATGCAGAAGGCAACACCGGTACCAATTCGTTTAGTGAGGGTGCTTATTACAATTCAAGCTGGACATACACCAACACCTTGACATACGGCAACACCTTTGGCAAGCATAACATTAAAGCATTGATAGGTACTGAAGCTGTTTCTTACTACGGTAGAAATGTGGGCGCAACAAGAAGCAATTATTTTTCACAAGACCCTAATTATTGGGTAATAGGCGCTGGTACAGGTACACAGTCTAACTCAGGCGGTGCATACCAAAGCACTTTTTGGTCTCAGTTTGCCAAAGTTGAATATGCGTATGCGGGTAAATACCTGTTAAACGGTACATTGCGCAGGGACCAAGCCTCTGTATTTGACCCCGCTTATAATACTGGTTATTTTCCTGGTGTTTCTGCAGCTTGGAGAATTTCTCAGGAAAGTTTCCTTAAAAAAGTATCCTTTATCAACGATTTAAAAATTCGCGGAAGCTGGGGTAAATTAGGTACATCTGGCGACGTGAATGCCACTAACCCATTAAATCTATACGGTACAAGGGCAGGTAAATCAGCCTACGACATATTCGGTAATAGCACCACCCCTTATGCAGGCTTCTACAGGAGCAACATAGGTAACGTTAGCACTACGTGGGAAGGTGATATTATTACCAACGTTGGTTTGGATGCCACTTTGTTGAACAATAAATTGGATGTAACCGTTGAGTGGTTTAAGAAAAAAATAAGTGGTTTGTTTTACAATGCCACTGGCGCACAATACGACCCAATAGTTGTAGGTGATGCCAGCCTTCCACAGGTTAACAGGGCAGACAACCAAAATACCGGTCTTGAGTTAAATGCGACCTACCATGGTACTATAAGCCGGGATTTTAAATTTGATATTGGTGCCAATATCACCTCGTACAAAAACAAAATTGTGTATTTACCCGGTGCTGATTATTTTGATGGTTACACGATAAGGAACGCCATAATTAATCGTTTTCAGGTTGGCCATCCTTTCGGTGCGTTTTTTGGATACAAAGTTGACGGCTTATTTAAAGATGCAGCGGATGTGGCAAAATCGCCTACACAGGCGGATGCACAGCCTGGTGTATTCAAATACCATGACGTAAATGGCGATGGCAAAATTGATGCCAATGACAGGACTTGGATTGGCGACCCCAACCCCAACTTTACCTACGGCATAAATATATCCTTCAGTTATAAAAACTTCGATTTTGCAGCCTTCTTCTTTGGCTCACAGGGCGGTGAAATTTATAATTTCACTAAGTATTACACTGATTTCCCTGACTTCTTTAAAGGAGCAATCAGAAGGGACGCGGCACTGAATGCTTGGACACCAACTAACACGAATGCTAGCATTCCGCTGTTGCGTACAACGGGAGGCTTTAGCACCGACCAAGCAACTAGCAGCTACTTTGTAAGCAGCGGTTCATATCTGCGTTGCAAGCAAATGCAAATTGGGTATAACCTACCGGCTAAAATGCTTGCAAAAGCGGGTGTTGACAGGCTTAGGATATATGTGCAAGCAGCTAACCTGTTTACTATTACAGGGTATAAAGGCTTAGACCCAGAACTACAGAGCAGTGACTTGGGCAACACAAGGCAGTTTGGCATTGACCAGGGTAACTACCCGCACACACCAGCTTACTTGGTTGGCGTTAACCTCAATTTTTAATACTTACTAATTTATTAGACTATATGAAAAAGATAAATTATAAATTTTTAATTCCAGTGTCGCTGGTACTTTTCTTGGTGATTGCTGCCTGTAGCAAAAGCTTCATCAACAAGCCGCCTTTGGGTACCTTAAGTCCGTCCATATTGGCGTCTGAAACTGGTGTGCAAGGTTTGTTGATTGGTGCCTACTCCTTGGTAGACGGCGCAGGTGCCGCCGGCGATGGTACGCAATCGGGTACTTCAAACTGGCCTTGGGGCGGGGTAGCCTCCGATGATGCCTATAAAGGTTCTGACCCTTCTGACGATGCGGATGTTGCGGCGTTGGAAGACTGGAGCATAATTCCAACCAATGGCTCCTTAACGTCAAAATGGGTTGTTAATTATGCTGGCATCCAGCGTTGTAACGATGTTTTGAAAGTAATGCGTATTGCCACTGGTATTTCCGACTCTGGTAGCATTGCCGGCCAGGCTCGTTTTTTAAGGGCTTTTTACCACATTGAATTGCAAAAAGTGTTTGGTAATATTGTTTATGCTGATGAGTCAATCAGCCCGACTAATATCAACTTTACTAATACTGCGCCAGTTTGGCCAAGTATTGAGGGTGATTTAAATTTTGCGATTGCCAATTTGCCAGACAACTGGTCAAGCACCGGAGAAGTAGGCAGGGCAAATGTATGGGCTGCCAAAGCGCTATTGGCAAAAGCTTACATGTTTCAGCAAAAGTATGCTGCGGCTTATACGCTGTTGCAGGATGTTATTGCCAATGGTAAAACTGCCAAGGGTGATAAATATGCATTGATGCCACATTATTTCTCCAATTTTAACCCTGCGCAGAAAAACAGTCCAGAGTCAGTCTTTGCCGCACAAACATCCGTACAGGATGGTTCTTCTGTTGACTGGGGTGGAACGCCTAATGGCGATTACGGCGATTTGTTGAACTTTCCTTATACAGCTGGCCCTGGCGCTTGCTGCGGTTTCTATAACCCTTCACAGGATTTGGCAAACGCCTATAAAACTGACGCAACAACTGGGTTACCTTTGCTGGATACTTATTTTCAGGGTTTGAATGTAAGTGACCCAACTACGCCTTATGTTGGTACGCTTGACCCAAGGATAGACTGGGCTATTGGCCGTAAAGGCATCCCTTATTTGGACTGGGGTCCACATCCTGGCGATGCTTGGATAAGGAATCCTGGTGCTGACGGGCACTTTAGCCCCAAGAAAAACGTGTATGCAGCGTCTCAGAAAAATTTTACCGACAATGGTAGCGCTTATTGGGCACCCACTGAACTAGTTGCGAATAATATCAACCTAATTCGTTTTGCAGATGTGATTTTATGGGCTGCCGAATGTGCCGCGCAGGCAGGTGACCTTAATGCCGCAATGGGTTATGTAAACCAAGTGCGCACCAGGGCAGCCAACCCAACAGGTTGGGTATATTCAAACAGCGACTACGATGCTGCAAATGCCATTTACAAAACCCAGACTACGCCAGCAGATAATTATAAGATTGGTTTGTATACTTCGTTCCCAAGCCAAGCATATGCTTTGGAAGCAATTTATCATGAGCGTAGGATTGAACTGTCAATGGAAGGCCACCGTTTCTTCGACCTTGTTAGGTGGGGTATTGCAGGCACGGTACTCAATGCCTATTACGACAGATTTAGGGCTACTATGCCTTTGAAAAAGAATGCACATTGGACTGCGGGTAAAAACGAGCATGTGCCAATACCGCAAAGTGAAATTGATAACGTGAATTCAGACGGGAAGAAACGCCTTGTTCAAAATCCTGGTTATTAATTTTTAATAGCGTAGGTTTCAATTCTTTAATAAGGGGCAGGGTAATATTTTACCCTGCCCTTTATTGTTGTTTATTAGGTATACTGTACTCACGAGTGGCTGGAAAACAGGTGGGTTTGGAATTTTGACAATTAGATTGAAAAGCTGACGAGAAAAATGGCAAGGTTTATTTAATAGCAATATTTATTATGAAGTTAGTTGTAGTGGTGTTGGCGTTTTTAATGTTGTCGGTGGGTAATGCCACGGCACAGGTTTGTAATGGCAGCTTGGGCGACCCCATACTGAATGAAACCTTTGGCGCGGGGCATTATGTGCTGCCCGCCTATAAAAGCTCTTACACGTACATAGGGGGGTGCCCTTCGCCCGGCACTTATACTACCACTGGATTTATTTTTGGTTGCGGCCCCCGTACATGGACAAAAATAACGGGTGACCATACAGGTGATTATAACGGTAATTGTATGCTGGTAAACGCTGAAAGCACACCGGGTACGGTGTACACGGATACGCTAAAGGATTTATGCGGTAGTACCGTTTACCAATTTGGTGTTTGGATTACCGGGGTTATGACCAATTTAACTTGCGGCGGCAAGGCGGTGCTACCCAACCTTATATTTCAAATTAAGTCGCTTGCTGGTGTAACGCTTGCGTTAGACAGCACTGGTTACCTGCCATTGGTTGAGGATAAAACCTGGAAATTTTACGGTTTTTCGATGCTGATGCCCCAGAATGTTAACGATGCCATACTTTCCATAACCATCAACCCAGCTAAAGGCTGCGGAAGCGCTTTCGCAATGGATGATATTACTTTCCGCCCCTGCGGTTCTTCCATCACTGCCACTATTGACGGATCCACCGGCCCTGCCGATGTTTGTGCAAACTATACCAACCCGTTTATTATGCAGGCACAATATGCGCCTGGTTTTAATAACCCTGCATTGCAGTGGCAAAGCAGCAGCGATTCGGGCAAAACCTGGGTAGATATTGCCGGCCAAACCACCCTAACTTACCAAGTTCCACACAGGCTTGCCGGTACTATTTTGTACCGCATTTGCATAGCCGAAAGCAGTAATATCAATTCTATTAAGTGTCGAATAACATCAAACGTTATTACTACCAGCATCCACCCTGTGCCACAACAAGTGCCGCCGCAATATTTAACAGGGTGTACCGGTAAGGATTTTAATTTGCCGGAGGTTGACCCAAAGGCACTGGCATCATTATGGACGGGTCCCGCTGGTTACAATTCAACACAGGCTAATGCAATTATACCCAACGTTGTATATGCCGACACCGGTTTATATACCTTAAAAGAAACTTTTTATTTTGGCTGTGTTATATTAGACAGTTTTTACTTCAAGGTTTTTCCGGGTACTACCATAAATGCTGCGGCGGGTTACCCTATTTGCGAAGGTATGGCGGAGCCATTATCGGCTGTGTCATCGGGCATGGTAAGTTATAAATGGTACCCATCGGCAGGGCTGTCAAATGACACAGTGGCCAATCCGATAGCATCACCAACTGACTCCACCGATTATAAGGTAGTTAGTACAAATGAGTATGGATGTAAAGACTCTGCCCAAGTGCAGGTGTATGTATATAAAAATCCGTTTGCAAACGCCGGCCCCAATATTTCATTACTAAAGGGAGACACAGTTCAGTTAAAGGCCGATGTTAAAGGAACGGCCGTGGATATAAGCTGGTCGCCAGCTTCTTTCATTGATAACGCACATGCAATAAAGCCCAATATATATCCTCCATACGACACAAAGTATACGTTAAATGTACTTTCAACTGTTGGGTGCGGTTCTGTTACCGACGAGGTAAATGTAAAAGTGTACGGTGATATATATGTACCCAATAGTTTTACACCCAATAATGATGGCAAAAACGATTATTTTCAAGTTACTGCCCTTGACAGTTATAAACTAATACGAATGGCTGTTTACAACCGCTGGGGAAAGGCAGTTTTTATTACCGAGGGGCATTACAAAGGGTGGGACGGCACCATTAATGGAAACCCGCAGCCGCCGGGCGTGTACGTGTACCGTTTGGAGTTACTGTCGCCGGCCGGTAAAACAATTGCGAAGCAGGGGACGGTGTTGTTGGTGCGGTAGCCATTCTTTAATCCCTCAAACCACGCTGGCTGATTTTGATTAATTTTTGTAATATTGAATTTAAAATTGCTTCGATGAAAATTATTGGTAACATTACATTACTTGTTGTAATCTCTTTTGTTTTTTCCTGTACACATAAGCCCACTTTATTTGACAAAATAACCCCCGGGCATTCCAATATAGATTTTGAAAATACGATAGTTGAAGACGACTCCATCAACCCGCTTGATTTAACCAATATATATAATGGCGGAGGGGTTGGTGTGGGTGATTTTAATAACGATGGTTTGCAGGATCTGTATTTTACCGGCAACCGGGTATCCAATAAACTTTACTTAAACAAAGGCAGTTTTGTTTTTGACGATGTAACTGATAAAGCCAATGTTGGCGGCGGTGGCAAATGGTGCAGGGGTGTTTCTGTAGTGGATATTAATAATGACGGATGGATGGATATTTATGTATGCGCAACCATTTCAAAAAATCCTGAGAAACGCAAGAATCTATTGTATATAAACAAAGGTTTGGATAAAGACGGGATACCGCATTTTGATGAAATGGCAAAAGAATACGGCCTTGCGGATACTTTATTCTCCACGATGGCGCAATTTTTTGATTATGATAACGACGGTGATTTGGATATGTACCTCACTGTAAACCAGATTGTGCAAAAGAACAGCCCGTCTATATTCCGCCCGATAATTAAAGACGGCTCCTTTCCCAGTACAGGCCGTTTGTATAGGAATGACTGGAACGCCACCTTAAAACACCCTGTGTTTACAAACGTTTCAAAAGAGGCCGGTATAACGATTGAAGGGTTTGGCCACAGTGCTACCATTGCTGACATTAACAAGGATGGATGGAAAGATATTTTTGTGACGAATGATTTTATTGGCAATGACATTTTGTATATCAACAATAAAAACGGAACGTTTACCGATAGGTCGATGGAGTATTTTAAACATACTTCCGCCAACGGCATGGGGCAGGACATACAGGATATTAACAACGACGGCCTTGCCGATGTGGTTGAAATGGACATGGACCCGCAAGATAATTTCCGCAAAAAAATGATGCTTAATACAATTGGCTACCAAGTATACCAGAATACAGACTTCTTTAATTATCAATACCAATACGTTAGAAACTCATTACAGCTAAACCAAGGCCCGAGGGTAAACGCTAAAGATTCAGTAGGTGCGCCAATATTTAGTGAGATTTCCTTTTTAAGCGGTATCGCCGAAACCGACTGGAGTTGGACACCACTGGTGGCTGATTTTGACAATGATGCTTACCGGGATATTATAGTAACCAATGGATATCCCAAAGATGTTACTGATCATGATTTTATTTCGTTCAGGCGGGAGGCCAACGATTTGGTGCCGAAGAAATATATTTTAAACCAGATACCGGAGGTGAAGATTAAAAACTACGCCTTCCGTAATAATGGCGGCGTCACCTTTTCGGATGCAACTACTGGTTGGGGTTTTGAAGAACCAACCTTCTCCAACGGCGCGGCTTATGTTGACCTAGATAACGATGGCGACCTGGATGTTGTGATAAACAATATTAATAGTAAGGCCTTGGTGTATAAAAATACCGCCGTTGAAACTAAAAAAGAAACATCGCATTATTTGCAGGTAAACTTCTCGGCGGAGGCACCAAACATAAACGGCCTTGGCGCTATTGTTGAACTGCATTACGACAATGGAAAACAACAGGTATGTGAAAATACGCCGTACCGGGGCTATTTGTCAACCGACCAGCAGGGGGCGCATTTTGGCTTAGGTTCGGTTACTGCGGTGGATACCGTGCTGGTAAAATGGCCGGATGGCAAAATGCAATTGATTAAAAATGTGCCAACCAACCAGGTATTAACAGTTAAGCATAAAGAAGCGGCACTCAATTATACGTGGCCGCAAATGGTAACGGCACCTAATACTTTATTTACGGAAATATCAGACTCACTTAAGGCGAATATTGTACACAAAGAAGATGACAATATTGATTTTAATGTGCAAAAACTACTGCCGCACAAGCTGAGTGACTACAGCCCTGCACTTGCGGTAGGGGATATAAATGGCGACGGACTGGATGATATTATAATGTCTGGCTCCTACAGCTACAGCGCAAAGTTAATTACCCAGCAGGCAGACGGAAAATTTGCAGATAGGGATTTACTACCCGGTGCAAACCATATTACAAAAAACTACGACGACAGAGGAATATTACTGCTGGATGCTGACGGCGACGGAGACCTTGACATGTATATTGCCAGCGGCGGATATAGAAACATGGCCAATAGTAATGGCTATACTGACAGGCTGTATGTTAATGATGGCAAGGGTAATTTTAAGTACGATTCGGCGGCATTGCCAATAAATTATGCCAGTAAATCCTGCGCGCGTGCGGTTGATTTTGACAATGACGGGCACTTGGACATTTTTGTGGCCGGCCGTTGTGTGCCGGGCAAATACCCATTGCCTGTATCGTGCGCCATTTACAGGAATGAATCTAAAGACGGAAAAATAGTATTTACGGATGTTACCTCAACCGTCGCCCCCGGCCTTAAGGACGTTGGGATGGTTTGCGACGCCGTATGGACTGATTTTGACAATGATGGCTGGACCGACCTGATACTGGCTGGTGAATTTATGCCAGTGAAATTTTTTAAGAACAACCATGGTAAACTGGAGCTGATGCCCACGGGGCTTGACAGCCAGGTAGGCTGGTGGAACAGTATTATACCGGGTGATTTTGACAACGACGGCGATATAGATTATATAGTAGGCAACACAGGCCAAAACTCATTTTACAAGCCCAGCGACCAATACCCCATACGAGTGTATGCAAAGGATTTTGACAAGAACGGCGTTTTTGACGCCCTGCCAAGTTTGTATTTGCCAACTTCGGGTGAAGACAGCACCATGCGGGAATTCCCGGCGCAGCTTAGGGAGCAGGAAATAAGCCAAATGATTGAGTTTAGGCGTAAATTTCCGACCTACAGAAGCTATGCAAATGCAACGATGGACAGCCTGCTTACCCCTGAAGAATTGAAAGGTGCCCTTATTTTAAAAGCTAATAACTTTAAGAGCGCCTATATACGCAACGATGGCAATGGCCATTTTACTATGACACCGCTGCCGGTTGAAGCACAATTTTCCACCCTGTTTGGCATGGTTGCAGAAGATTTAGACGGTGATGGCAACCTTGATGTGGTAATAAACGGCAATGATTACGGCACTGAGGTAAGTGTGGGTAGGTACGATGCTTTAAACGGCCTTGTTTTAAAAGGGGATGGCAAAGGTGGGTTTAAGCCACTTACTATTTTGCAAAGTGGAATATTTATACCCGGTAATGGCAAGGCACTGGTTAAGCTGTACAACAAACAAGGGCAATGCCTATTTGCTGCGTCCCAAAACCGTGGGCCGTTGAAGGTGTTTGAGTTGAAGCAAGCCGTAACACCTGTACGCGCCAAGGCCGACGATGTATACGCTGTGCTTACTCTAAAAAATGGCAGCAAAAGAAAAGTGGAGTTTAATTATGGTGCCGGTTTTTTATCTCAGTCGGCCAGGGTTATTAATGCAGATGCGCAGGTTGCCAGTGTTGAAATTACTAATGCAAAAGGGGAGAAGAGAGTGGTGAAGTTTTAAAAACGGATGTGGAATTTATGGAGAAGATGTTTTATAACCATCTGCAATTTGGTTTAACGCTAATTTAAATCGATTGCCCTTCGCCGTTGTTGGGTGTTTTCAACGACAACGACTATTATGACCATCCGCTATTTGGTTTATCTACCTATTGTTCTTCGCCGTTGTTGGGTGTTTTCACCAACAACGAACATGCGGGGCTATCAATACGATGATGAGAAACTTTGTTGGTGAAAACACCAAATAGGGGGTTGGAGGCTGAGAAGAAATTAAGCATCACGTGATTGTTGATGCATATAGAATAGAATGATGCAGGAGTGGCACTCCGAGTGAGTCCTAGTTTGAAACAAAAAGGCCCGCCAAGCGAAAGCTTGGCGGGCCTTTTTAAAGTAATCTGCTAAAGGTGCTGGGCAATTTTATAAATGTAACCCCTATAACCTATATCTTAAACCCTACAGTTAACACAATATTGCCACGGCTGTCGGTTATGTTGGCATAGGTGTTGGCCTTGTCATTAAGCCTGTATGGAAAATTTACATCCTTATTAAAGGTTTGAATGTAGGTAAGGTCAATAAACAGGCCGTGGTTGCGGTAGCCAATACCGGCATCAGCCTGCATACGGCTGGCTTTTAAGGTGGCGTCTCGGTAAGGGCTGCCGTAATATGCACCGCCCAACCGGAAAGCCCAAGGGTCAAATTTTAATTCGCCGCCTAAACGAAAGTTGAAGTTCCCTTTCAAATAGTCAGATGTGGTGCTGTTGAGGGTGGAATAATAATCTGAGCCTGCGCTTTGGTCGGTGCTGGTCGAGAATTTCGAGGTGCCATAACCTGCGTATTCTACGTCGGCTGTAATAAATCCCCTTTGTTTTTTGGTATCGGCTACGGCGCTAATAAGGTAGGTGCCGCTTAATACCGCTTTAAAAGGGGTTTGCAATACATATTGTGTCTCGCCGGGGTTACCGCTGTTAAGTTCATCGCTGGTTTTACTCAAAATGCCTGCATAACCCTCGGTATTGGTGGTCATGGATGCCCTTATCTTGTCGGTAAATGATATAAACGACGGCGAGTGTATCGCAAGGCCAAACCTAAAGTTTTGCTGGGGCTTATAAATGATGCCTATTTTAAAATTAAGACCAACCCCCGTTGATGTAAAGTTGCGTGTATAAGTAGATGAACTAAAATTATTGTTGGTATTACCGCTGGCATCACTTTCAGTAAATGTCTCGTCTTTTCTATAGGTAACAAAAGGTACCCCCAAGCTAAAACCAAGATACAGTTTGTCGTTTAGTGCACCCGCAAAACCTAAGGTTGCTTCATTATAACTGCCTGAAATGGCCGCATCATACTCCTGCGTTAAACCTGTGGATGGGTTTGGCAGGCCAAAGTAAGTTAACTGGCCGTTGTTAGTGGAAGTATCAACAAGATAAGTGCGGTAGGCTAGCGAGGAACCAAATATATAATTTTGTTCAGCCGCAGTTGGGCTAGCAAAGTCCCTGGCAAGCTCTTCAATAAATTGCTCGGCGTAGCTGCTATAATCGTTATTGCCTTTGTAGTGTAGGTGGTTATTATAGCTGGCCAACTGGTTAACCGAGAAGGCAAAGGCGAAGTTGGTGAAAGATCCGTTATCTACACTAGGGGCACTTAATACAATGCCGGATGAACCATAGGCAAAAGCACTTTTGTTGGCTGAGGTTGAAGTGCCCCTAAAATCGGCTGTGTTATTGTTGAACATAAACCCAGGCGATACCACTACTTCCTTTGTTTTGTACAAGCCTATACCGGCCGGGTTAACAGTGTTGGATGTAATATCGCCCCCAAGGGAACCCATGGCACCACCAATTCCCATGGCCCTTGCCGTACCGCCGGGTATAAACCAAATATTCCGCAAGGCATCATCAGGTGTTTGCGCATGTGTGGATAATGTAAAAAATAGCAATGCAAAACTTGTTAAATATGGTATCCTCATGCCGCAAGGTTATGGTATGGTACTATATGTTAACAGCACTAAAGATTTACTCAAGTGCTGTTAATAGTAGAATAATAAAATATATTTAATTAATGCCTTGTGGGCCTGCTGCTACCTGCACTGCTGCCTGTGCTGCTAAAACCACCGCTGCGCCCGCCGGCACTGTTGCTGGAAGAACTTGTACTGAACGACCTGGCAGGAGCAACATAATTGTTGTTGCTATTACTATTATAGCTGCTACCCCTTGTGGTATAGTTGCCATTTTGGTAGCCATTGCCGCCGTTGGTATTAACGTTATTGTACTTGTTCCTGTTGGTATTATTGTACTGTACATTGTGGTATGCAGTAAGGTTTGCTTTGTTAGTGTTAGCATACACGGTAGGGCTTTTGTAAAGCACCACTGTTTGGTAAGGGCTGTTCCAATTATTCCAGCCGTAACCATAGCCAAAACCGCCGTAGCCCAGCCCCATATACGGGCTTCCAAAATAGCTGTTATAGCCGTATGGGCTGTACAACCCGGTTAATAAAGCCAACCTTGAGCTGTTACAGCTATAACCATAGTCGTAACGGCTGTCATTCCAGTAACTGTAATCGTCAATATTTCCCCAAAGTGTTGGGTTTTTTACTTTCATGCGCAAGTATTGGTCTTGGTTGCTGCTTTCAGCGTTTTCGTATTGGTCATATCCCACATCGGTGGCAGTTGCCTTTACGCTGGCCGCGGGAGACGGCGAATAATAAATATCGTCGGGTGTACTGGTTGCTTTATACAATGATGAGCAACTGGTAATAAGGGTTGCCGCAAATACCGCAGCTAATATTTTAGTATTCATAAACCGTGATTTGAAGATTGTTAAGCTAAGTTATTACATTTGCTGCTCTCCAAAAAAACTTATATGCAAGTTACGGCGAGAAAGTGAATAAATATTTTTTTTAAACTGTTAATACAAATATAAAAAACTAACAATTGTTAATCTGACTTTTTTCTACAAACAAAAACCACTATGGGTAAAGAAATTACTTCGCGGGAACAGGACTACTCCCAATGGTACAACGATATAATACTTAAAAGCGGCCTGGCTGATTATAGTGCAGTAAGGGGATGCATGGTGATAAAACCGTATGGGTATGCCCTTTGGGAAAATATGCGCGATGTGCTGGACAAAATGTTTAAGGAAACCGGCCATGTAAACGCATACTTTCCGCTGTTTGTACCCAAAAGCCTTTTTGAAGCTGAAGAAAAAAATGCCGAAGGCTTTGCCAAGGAGTGTGCTGTGGTAACCCATTACAGGTTGAAAAGCGACCCAAACAGGCCTGGTAAATTAATGGTTGACCCTGAGGCCAAACTGGAAGAAGAACTGGTGGTAAGGCCTACGAGCGAAGCCATTATTTGGAATACCTATAAAACGTGGATACAAAGCTACCGCGACCTGCCCCTGCTAATAAACCAATGGGCGAATGTGGTTAGGTGGGAGATGCGCACGCGTTTGTTTTTGCGCACAGCCGAGTTTTTGTGGCAGGAAGGCCATACAGCCCATGCCACCAAAGACGAGGCGGTAGCCGAGGCGGAACAAATGCTTAACGTGTATGCCAGTTTTGCGGAAGAATGGATGGCCTTGCCTGTGGTAAAAGGCATAAAATCGCCCAATGAACGTTTTGCAGGTGCCGAGGAAACTTATTGCATTGAGGCATTGATGCAGGATGGCAAAGCGCTGCAGGCGGGCACCAGCCATTTTTTAGGCCAGAATTTTGCCAAAGCGTTTGATGTGAAATTTAGTGATAAGCAGAACAAGCTTGATTATGTATGGGCCACAAGCTGGGGTGTAAGCACCCGTTTGATTGGTGCGTTGGTAATGGCGCACAGCGATGACGATGGGCTTGTGCTGCCGCCAAAACTGGCACCTATCCAGGTGGTTATCGTGCCTATTTTTAAAGGGGAGGAGCAAAAAGCGCAGATTGATGAAAAGGTGAAAGAGATAGTGCAAAGCCTTAAAGCAGCTGGCGTTAAGGTAAAATACGACGACAATGAGAATAGCAGGCCGGGATGGAAATTTGCCGAATACGAAATGAAGGGCGTGCCAGTGCGCATTGCCATTGGTGCCCGTGATTTGGAGAATAATGTGGTAGAAGTTGCCAGGCGCGATACTAAGGAAAAGAAGAGCTACAGCCTGGAAGGTTTGCCTGCCGCTGTTATTGCGCTGCTGGACGAAATACAACAAAATATTTACAGCAAGGCCAATACTTACCGGGAAGAACATATTACCCCTGCCAACACATGGGAGGAGTTTAATGACCTGCTTGATAAAAAAGGCGGCTTTGTGGCAGCGCATTGGGATGGCACAGGCGAAACGGAGGAGAAAATTAAAGAATTGTCAAAAGCCACTATCCGCTGCATACCCATCAACAATGAACAAGAGGCAGGCAGCTGTATTTTAACAGGCAACCCGTCCGTACAAAGGGTGTTGTTTGCCAGGGCGTATTAGTATTTGAGGCTGATGTTGACCATTAAGTTTGGAATATAGTAGAAATTGGTATTACGTTTTGGTATGGATTTTATTCTTTTCTACCAAACTAATACTTCCAATAAAGTTAAGAGCCGCTATTTTTATTTCCCAATCCGCCGCGGCGGATTGGAAAAATTTTAAACTCGTTTTGTTTGAGAAAAAGTTGACTTTTTGCCTTTTGCAAACTAAAGTAAAATTTAAAGACTATCCGCTATTTGGTTTGGCTGCCTATTGTTCTTTGCCGTTGTTGGGCGTTTTCACCAACAACCATCATCCGGGGCTGACAATACAACGAGAGTCCACTGCGGCGGATGGTTAAAACACCAACAAAGGCGAAAAACGAATTGACTTTTTTGCTTCTTGCAAACTATTAAAAATCTTATTAATCCCTATAATTCAACGCAGGCTTCCGGTCGCCAAGCAGGGCTTGGTACTTATAGTCGCCAAGGGCAGTTTTATACTCTTGGGTGGCTTTTTCAATCAATGCAGGGTCGGTAAAAAGGTCAATCGCGGTTAGTGCCATAGTTTTGGCCGCCACCATCATACCCTTGGCCCCAATATCCTTACTGCCACATGCAACCGCCTGCCAGCTATGCGCGGCCGTGCCGGGTACCCAGGTTGCGGCGCTTAGCCCCACGGTTGGCACGGCGTAGCTAACATCCCCGACATCGGTGGAGCCTGTTGAAGCATCTGCTACAGGAAGGGCTGTTTTAATACTGTCTGCCGTTTCAATAGCCGGTGCCTTATAATTAAAAGTGGCCTGTATTTTTTTCGCAAAAGCTGTTTCTTCTGGTGTGTACTGCACACCGCCCACCTGTATCAGGTTTTTTTGCATAGCCGCAGCAAGGGTTTTGTTCAGCAACAAGTCGTGGGTGCCGCCAATAATCTCGTAATCCATGGTGGTTTCTGTGCCCAACGCGGCACCATTGGCGGCTTTTACCACACGGTTAAATATTTCACGCACCATATCCTTTTCGGGGTGGCGTACGTAATAATACACTTCCGCAAAATCGGGCACCACATTGGGGGCTTTGCCACCGTTGGTTATAACATAATGTATGCGGGTTTGCTGGGGTATATGCTCCCGCATCATGTTAACCAGGTAATCCATGCCTTCCACGGCATCCAATGCCGAGCGGCCTTTTTCCGGCGCTGCGGCGGCATGCGCGGCTATGCCATGGAACCTGAATTTTGCCGAGATATTCGCCAACGCGCTTACCATGGTAACCTCATTGGCATCGCCGGGGTGCCAGTGAATAACCACATCCACATCGTTAAACAGGCCCGCCCTAACCATATACACCTTGCCTGATCCGCCTTCTTCCGCAGGGCATCCAAATACCTTAACAGTGCCTTTTAGTTTTCCTGCGGCAATTAGTTTCTCTATTTCAATACCAGCCGCAACGGATGCGGTGCCAAACAAGTTATGGCCGCAGCCATGGCCCGCCGTTCTGCCTGCGAGCGGCGTTTTTTCCGGCAAGCTGTCCTGGGCAAGGCCCGGCAGCGCATCAAATTCGGCTAATAAGCCAATTACCGGTTTGCCGCTGCCAAATTGTGCCACAAAAGCCGTGGGTATGCCTGCAACAGCCGTATCAACTGTAAAACCATTATCCTTAAGCGTTTGCTGCAACAAGGCAGAACTTTTATATTCCTTGTACCCTACTTCTGCATAGTCCCAAATTTGTACGGCAATTTTTTTATATCCGTCATAAGCAGCCTGTAAATCGTTCATGGCGGCAGTTTTAATGGCCGGTACAACGGTTTTTTTCTGCGCTTTACAAATAATAGCTGTAAACAATACAGTAGTTGCTGTTAGCAACAACACATTTTTAATCATTGCATATTTGTTTAATAGTAAATAAACGGGGTGGTATGGCGGGCGCATAACAAATAAAACGGTATGCCGCAATACCAAAGTTGCGTTAACCTGTCGTAGTTTTCTCATGTGCTGCACCATCAAGGTAACAAGTGCCGAATAAAAAACAGCAGCAATGCTAGCCGGTGGGCCAAGCATTACTGCCGGTAAGATAAGCAAGGTTGCTTACAGTATGTTAAGCTGAGTAAACTTTTTTACAAACCATGGTGGCTATGCCCACAAATTACTTGGGTACAAGCCGCTCTTCACAACAGCGTCAATGCTTGCTTGTACCACGGGGGCATCTTCCTTATAAGTAACACCAAACCATTTGGCGCTGGTGGGTATCAGTTCAATAACGCCCAAGCCTGATTTTATATAATGGTCGGCCATGGTGGGTATTAAAAATTCCCCTTTGGCGGTGTGTATGTTTTTGTCTAAAAACAGTTGAAACTCGCTCTCGCACATATCAATATAAGCGGGGGCGAAGCAGAAAAAGTTCATGCTCACCTTGGTGCTTTCTGGCAGCTCGGTAAGGGTGTCATTATCTTCATACACAATAATATCGTCTTTGCGGTATATTTTAAGGCGTTCGTCTATACCGGTCATTTCGTTTTTCTCATTGGTGGCTATAACGCCCCGGCTAACACTGCCGTTTTCGCTTAAGGTGTTGGCAAGCTCGTAGCCTAACACGGCCATTTTTTGGTTGGTACACCTGTTAAGCAGAAAATCGTAGGCTTTTACAAAGGCATCCCTGCCGTAAAAATCATCTGCGTTAATTACTGCAAATGGGCCGGTAACGGTGCCTTTGCAGCACAATACGGCATGGGCGGTACCCCAGGGCTTAACCCTTTCGGCAGGCAGTTCCCTATCGCCCAAAAAGGAGGTTAGGCTTTGGTAAACATAGCTTGTTTCAATTTTGCCGGCCAGTTTCGGTTCAAAAATAGCCTTAAAGTTTTCAGCAAAATCTTCCCGTATAATAAATACCACTTTAGTAAAACCTGCGCCGATGGCATCGTAAATAGAGTAATCCATAATAGTTTCGCCTGACGGGCCAAAAGACTGTGTTTGTTTCATACTGCCGTAGCGGCTGGCCATACCTGCAGCGAGAATAACGAGCGTAGGTTGCATACTTGGATATTTTGTTTTTTTTGAAAATACTTGTCTTAACAATGTAGTTTGCAATATTAATTGGTAAAAATGTGTTTGCAAAATAAACCGGATTTTAAAAATATTAAGATTCAACCCATTAGCGCAGCGTGGTTACCCGCCGATACAGGTATTGATGTTTTGCGGCTTGATGCGTTGCACCCCGTGGTTAGCGGCAATAAATACTTTAAATTGAAGTACTACCTGTTGGATGCCTTGCAAACAGGCCACCATACGGTTGCTACGTTTGGTGGGGCCTACTCAAACCATATTGTTGCGGCGGCGTTTGCCTGTAGGGAGTACGGGCTGAAAAGCATTGGCATAATAAGGGGGGAGCAGCCTGCCGTGCCGTCCCACACATTGGCGCATGCAGCCGGCTACGGCATGCAATTGCAATTTGTTAGCAGGGCCGACTATAAAAACCGGCGCGAGATTAGGGTATTGGGCGAAGGTGTTTACCGGATTGAGGAAGGCGGCTACGGCATATTGGGTGCCAAAGGCGCCGCCGAAGTATTGCAGTTGGTGCCCGGTTGCGAACAATACAGCCATATTGTGTGTGCGGTTGGCACCGGTACCATGTTTGCCGGGTTAGTAAACGGCAGCCATGCGCACCAAACAGTAACAGGCATAAGTGTGCTAAAGAACAATTTTTCAATAACGGATGAAATAAAGCCTTTGATTAAAGCAGATGGTAACCACGGCCAGTATAACATTGTTCATGGCTACCATTTTGGGGGCTATGCAAAACACCCACCGGCACTTACCGCTTTTATAAACGAATTATGGCAGCAACATGCACTGCCCACGGATATTGTGTACACCGGCAAAGCATTTTATGCGTTGCGACAAATGGTTATAGATAAGTTAATTGATGCCGGCAGCAGGGTATTATTCGTGCATAGCGGGGGGCTGCAAGGCAACGCGTCGCTGCCAACCGGCGTATTATCATTTTAATAAAACGTGCTGCCTATATTTGCGCAGCATATTAATAAACAAGTTATGGCTAAGATAAACATTATATTAACCGCGGCTTTATTATTGGGTATTGTAAAGGCCGGTGCCCAGGATGGCGGCCTGCCTGAGTTTACTGTTGAAAACCTTGGCAAAAACCGCACCCTGGTAAGCTGGGAAAACCATTATGGCGACATGCTGCTGCAGGTAAACGTGCAGGTTTCGTACGACAGCCTCAGGAATTTTGGAACCGTGTTCGAGCCGCTATCACCCTCACTACCGCAAAACGGCTTTGTTAACACCAAAGCGTATGAGGGCAAAATATATTACCGCTTGTTTTTTGTTTTAAACGGCGGCGCATATTATTTTACCCAGTCGAAAGCGGTGGAAGATGAAGATGATTTAGAAGGTAAAACGCGCTTTGCCGTAAAGGAAAAGACGATTACGGTAAGAACGCCATTAAGTATATTGGCACACCTTAAGCCCGCTGAGTTTATTAAGTTTCGCGACTCGATTTCAAGTACCACCAAAGACACCCTGGTGCTGGTTAACCAAAACGAGATGGTACTTAAATACTACGGGCACAGCGATGTAAACTTTGTGGGCTTTGTAGGCCTTAACCCCGAAGGGTTTGTGGAGATAAAACTGCCCGATGCAAAGCTAAAAAAATACAAAGTGGTTTTTAAAGACAACAGCGGTGCCCACCTGTTTACCATTAATCATGTGGCTGACACCGATCTGGTGCTTGACAAAACCAATTTTATGCAAGCGGGATGGTATTCGTTTGAACTGTTTCAGGATGATAAGATAATTGAACGCAACAGGTTTTACCTGCAAAGTGATTTTTGACCGTTGATTGTTGACCACGATTTTGGCCTGATTTTTTTGATGAAACTGATTTTTTGGGTTATGTAAATTGTTTTAAGTCAATTGCACGCCAAAAACTTTTAACCCACGATTTTGGCCTGATTTTTTGGATGAATCTGATAGTCGGTTTTGTATTTAACTCCAGCGGAGTTGCGTGTTTATAGCAGAGATATATAAGTTTTACATCGGCTCCGGACGGAGCCGCGTAACCTATTATGCCGGTGGTCCGCCGGTTGTGCCACGTGCCTCTATCCGGAGCCAAAAGGAAATGCCGCTTTTTTTTGCTATAAACACGATTCCCGCGGCGGCGGGTAAATTAACAGTGGCTAATGACATTGGGCGGCAATCTGGATGGTTGAATTCAACCAGATATCAGGGGATAAGTGAGCCACATTGGATTATATTAACCTATTTTATACCAACTGCACGCCAAATACTTTCTCAAAATTATTTTTGATGGATTGTTTCACCGCATCCATGGCAAGGGGGTGCCCCAGCTCCTTTTCCATGGATGTTACTTGTTTGCCCTGTATGCCACAAGGGATAATAAAATTAAAATAGTTAAGGTTGGTGTTTACGTTAAGGGCAAAGCCGTGCATGGTTATCCAGCGGCTGCACCGTATGCCCATGGCGCATATTTTACGCTCCCTGCCTTTAATGGATGCATCCAGCCAAACACCGGTCTCTCCGGGGCTTCTCTCGCCCTTCAGGCCGTACTCCGCCAGGGTGAGTATTATCATTTCCTCCAAGCTGCGCAGGTACCACCCCAGGTCGGTTTTAAAATGTTCTAGGTCAAGTATCGGGTAGCCCACAATCTGCCCCGGTCCGTGAAAGGTAATATCCCCTCCCCGGTTTATGTGAAAGTAGCTGATGCCTTTTTGCGCCAGTTGCTCGCCATCCAGCAGCACATTGGCTTCTTTGCCGCTTTTGCCCAGGGTATATACCGGCTCATGCTCGGTAAACAGCAGGCGGTCGGTGGTTGGCAGGGTTAGCACATCATACTCGCCGGCCGCCCTGGCCGCTCCTTTAATGGCGATATTTTCCTGTAATAAGGTTTCCTGGTAATCCCACGCGTCTTTATAAGGTTTCAGCCCAAGGTCGCTGAATAGTACTTGTTTCATCCCAACAAAGGTACGGATTGCCGAATAAACTAATGGTCAGCCCGTTTCAGCCGGGAATGTTAGTTATTTTTATGGCGATAGTTTTTTACAATTGAAAAACCCTTAAAAATGAAAAAAATCACCAAAAGCATCTGTTTTTTAATAGCCTTGATCTGCGGGTTTGGCGCGGCTGCAAAAAATATTATCCCCATTGGCAATCTCGTTTCTATTCCGTTATTTATTGATATGAACAACCAGTTTGATGATTTTACCAGTGTTCATAAGCATGCAAGCGTTACAATAACAGCACCAAACGACAGTGTCGTGTTTGAAAATAAGGCTTATGGAACCGATTACCGGGTAACCTGGAAACCCAAACTGTTGTTGTATTTACCGGGACACTACAATATTGACGTAACATTTTATACTGACAGTGTTACCGAAAAAGTGATAAAGGAAAATTTTGATGTAAATGGCGACGAAACAAAAATACGCCTACAGATAACCATGCAATTTTTCAGAACAGAATATCATGGCCTTGTAGTTACCAGGTACCTTGGCAATAAGTACCACGCTGAGCTTACAAGAAATTGGAACCCTCAAAAACAGTTTGAAAGGGGCAAATTTATGAAGCCTTTGTATATCTGGACTAATGCCGGCGATTCAACAATTTATGGCGTGCAACGGGGTGCCATTTCGGGTTCGGACGCAACCATGTTTAAAGAAAACACAAAAAAAGCATTTATCCATTTTGAGAAATTTACCAGTTTGGGATGGCAGTATATAAATTGTTATGGTAATTATTTGCAAGGGGGGCTTACAAAAGGGCAAACCGGTGGTCTATTGAAGGATACTATGCCTGCATGCCCCTGTAAAACTTTTTTGCCGAATGAAAAATATCGTGTAATAGTTGAGTACGGTATTAACGACGGGTTTTACGACACAACGAAGGGAACTGGGGCTTTTGAAGACAGGCTTTATGCTGAAGAGTACATATATCAAGTTACCGATGAATTTACCATAAAATAGTTACCCATGCAAATAGGCGACATTATCTTAACCCTGCAAACAAAGCACCGGGACTATGGCATAACGCTTTACCCGCCGGCAACGTTGGGAGACATTGCACATTTTGAAAATAAATTTCGCATAGTGCTGCCCGATGACATAAAAACATTTTACCGTTTTTGCAATGGTTTTGAATCAGCCGAAGACCTTTTTAGGATTATACCGCTTGATGAAACATATCAAAGAGATGGCAGCGTAACTTCAAACTCGTTTTTTATAGCCGAATACATGATTTATAGTGATATGTGGGAGATAAAAATTAACCCTTGTGATAGAAATGATTATAGCATCATCAATAAGCCTGAGAAATACAGAACCACCACCCTCACCAATTCAATCGCAATATTTTTAAACAGGTTTCTACAAGGTGGTGTTTTTGACAAAGGAGGCCTGTATGACTGGCACGAAGAAATTAAGGAGAAAATTGGTTAGGGGCTATTAATTTTTATGTATAATGGAACGGAGGCTGTGATAAAGGTAGGAGATGGACTCG
>Ga0364894_10179_pt1 | contig 33959 bp, 37 predicted proteins | sample ExccelJu500001D4_FD_206942 | JGI IMG/M metagenome (GOLD analysis project Ga0364894, IMG submission 206942) | Enriched cells from Trout Bog Lake Hypolimnion, Wisconsin, USA - BchlTB.July16.5000.01.D4 | ecosystem: Environmental > Aquatic > Freshwater > Lake > Hypolimnion/Profundal zone | place: USA...
ATCTGTGTTTGCCAAGATTGCGAGGGAGGCTTCTCGTAACTCGAGCATGGGTGATAGGAGGCTGAAATCGCCTACTCCCACTCAATAGCTACACTAAAAAAATCACTTACAGAACAAGCACATACAGACGACTTTTCCATTTGTGTAACTTTTGTGTAACTAGTAAGTTTTCTGTTTGTTATGTACATACTTACAGACCTCTGTATCTATATAGACTTAAACGAATTTGGTTACACAGGATGTAACCTAATTCTTAAACTAAAAGGCTATCGGCATTCTTAAGCTGAGTTTGGCAAATCTTAAAGTAATCTTTGCTTAATTCACTACCAATATATCTTCTATTCAATTTCTTACTTACTACAGCAGTAGTTCCAGTACCTAAGAAAGGATCATAGATAATATCATTTTCTTCCGTAAAGTTATCTAATATAGTTCTAATCAACTCTTCCGGAAAAGTTGCTCCGTGATTATCAACACCTTTCTTACGCTCTCTTTTTATCTCCCATATATCTTCTAATGTTCCCCTTTTGAACTTAGCAGATCTAAATTGCCTACTTATTGGATAATCATTTTCAAATACTAGAATCAATTCACTTCTTCTATTTAGAACTTGCTCCTGCATAGCAGGCTGTCCGTGACCTTTATCCCAAACAATTATCTCTTTTAGTTTGTCACTAAACTCACCGATCATTTTGAAAACAGAACGCTTACTACCTGTGACTATTTGTATGTTGTAGAAAACTAAATTACTGATTCTAAGTAACTCTCTTAGAACTTCAGTATGAAATTTATTGTATTCATCAATCGGCAAGTTATCGGAAAAGCCTTCATATTTTGTACTTAATTCTTTAACTATTTGCCTTGAACAATATTCACCTTTTCTGATTCTTAAATTCATATTGTAAGGTGGTGATGTAATCACTACATCAACAAAGTTATCTGGAATTCTTTTCATTGTGTCTATACACGACTCATTGAATATTGAATCCAGTAACACTTCTTTTTTATTAGCTTTCTTTGTTGCCATAGATTCAGTTGCTTGATAGAATTTCTTTATTAACCATAAATGTGATTATAAATGAATTCGGATAAGATAAAACAGGAATTTTTGCGTATCAAAGCACTAGGCTATCTTGCTAATGTAAAGACTGACTTTAATGATGGTGCGGCAGGCAATACATTTGAAACTCATTTAGGTGTTAAAGAAAACAATCTAAAAGAAGCTGATTTTGATAACTTTGAAGTTAAGACAAAGAAAACTTATCTCAATAGTAAATCACCTATCTCCTTATTCACCCTAAAGCCTACCTATCCTCCTGACGGTGATAGTTATATGCGTAATAACTGGGGAGTACCTGATTCAAGATATCCTAATGTATTAAGATTTAGTACTTCTCTTTATGCTCATAGATGGTCAGTTGTCTATAAGAAATTCAAATATAGAGTAGATGTAGATCGTAAAGAATCTCGGGTATATATTGTAAGAGCTGACTTGAATGAAAATATACTAGACAGAACTATTTACTGGACATTTGATGACATTCATAAAGGTGCTAAGAAATTGGAAAACTTATTCTTAGTAGAAGCTGATATGAAAGTAATCAATGGTAGGCATCATTTCCACTATACCAATGCTACTGTCTATATAGACTATATCGGTAATGAAAACTTTATTGATTTAATTGAACAAGGTTTAATTAGGTATGACAATAGACTCGGTGTCTATGGACCTACTATGCCACACGCTGGAACTCCACACAATCACGGTGGTGGATTCAGACTAGACAAAAAGCTAATTGGGAAACTATATAACAATGTAATTGAAATTACATAACTTATATAGTCTCCATCAATTTATAAATCTATTTTGATTTAGCAGTCTTGCCAATTTTCTTTCTTGCTTCTAGTAGCTTGGCTGTATTCTCGGCACGCTTCTTATCTACTACTTTAATGTAGCTATCAAACTCACCTGCTTCAAAAGCCTTTTTGAAAGCAGATAACATTTCTTTTTCGTTACCTTTTTTGAACTGATGACCTTTTCCGTCAAATAGTCCAAAGATACCTATAGTTGGCATAAATCTACCATCTCTAAACCAACTTCTTATTGATTCACCTTTAGCATTAAGCACTTCTTCTTTGTTAAGTAGCTTCTCTTGTTGTTCAATACCATTAGCTAGCATCTCACTAGTTTCTAGTTTCTTATCTGCTTTTATTTCAGCAGGCTGTCCGTATGTGTCAAAGAATCCCATATGCTTCTCCTCTCAGTTTCGTTAATCTAAAGACACTCTAGTGTAAAGCTATATGAGTGTCAATACCCTCTTGTAGTGGCATATTATATGCTATATGATAATAATCAAACTACACTGATAGAAAGGTTTATATGTCATACCTACTTGTTAAGAGACGCTATGATAGTGACGACTTTATTAAGTTAATGAATGAAGTTAGTACTATGGGTGGTACGGCATCTACCTTATTTCATCAAAAATCAGTACATAGTTGGACTAAAGAAGATGCTATAGCTTTTACTTCTACCGAGTACTTTAGGGAGATAGTAGATTGCGTTGAACTTAATGATAAAGATATTACCTTCATATCTCTAAAGTACAGTGATTTTATCTACAAGGTAATTGCTAAAGAATTAGATGAAGACTTATTTGAAAAAATGAAGTCTTTGGGCAATATGAGTAGAAAGCTAAGGGAACTAGATAATGCCATTAGCTCCCTACAGTCTGCCGAATACGATATTGATAACCTTTATGAAGAAGTAACTGGAGACTCTTTGTATATCTGTGTCTTTGAAGATTTGAACATAGATGAGCATAGTGAAAAGTACTCAATGAACAATGATGATGTAAGAGAAGTATTCAAAGACTTCTTTAATTAAACTAACTCTACAGCCTTCCTCATCATATCGTCACTGGCATCAATATAAACCATCGTAGTCTGGGCACTACGATGTCCCATTAACTTTTGAAGCACTCTTATTCCTACTCCTTTTGAACTAATTTGAGTAGCGAATGATCTCCTCATCGAATGACTAGAAGCGTTATCAATTCCAGCATTTTTGAATAGATAGTGCCAGTACTGCGTTAATGTATTTGGACTAAATCCATCACTCTTTTTTTTCTGTGAATAGAATAGCTTTTGCTTTCTATCTGTAATACTAATTGTTTTCAAATACAACTCTAGTTCTTTATGTAGCTTTTCACTAACAAAAATAGTTCTAGCTACATTACCCTTTGTCATATCTGATTTAAGTAATATCTCTCTTTTGACATTACCTTCTAAATCAACTACATCCTCTATACGCAAAGCACTAGTCTCTCCGACCCTAGTTCCTGCGTAATACATCAAAAAAAGCATAGTTCTATTTCTAGCACTATGCTTTCTCGTGTTTATGTAATCTAGTACTCGTCTAAATTCTTGCTGATTTAATGTCTTAGCTTGCTTTGCCATTTTATCTACCTCTAATGTAATAGTTTCAACATTTTTAGTATATTTTCTTGTATTAGTTTTTCCTACCTCTTTATTATTCTTATTCATTTATCTAATTTCTTTCCTATTTTCAATGACTTAGCTGTTATGTAGTACCCAAATATAATGAAACATCTAGTTTTCTTATATTTAAGTAATTGCTTGTTGTCTTAAAGCCACATTTATTTAATGATTTAATTACAAGCCCTACAAGCTGTTGATACGCTAATCTGCTGTCCTAGTATTCACTTACCAGTTTGAAGCGTTTGTAGCTTGTTTTAATGCTTCTAGTTTTGAATTTAATAGAGTGAGTATTTTTGTATCTAGCTTATTTTGGGCAAAGCTACGCTAATTAAGCACTCTAGAAGTGCTTATTAACCATTAACCGCAAGCGTCACTAAAGGACTGGAATGCTTAGACTAGTAGAAGTAAAGCCTATTCAGCTCTAACTTATCAATCTTTTTTGTAATGTATCCAGACCAACCTTGGTCTATTTCTTCAATCTTAAATCTGTACTGCTTATCTAAACTATCTTTACCCATTTTGTAGTTCGGATTTCTTACTTCAAACTCGCCGCTTAACTCTATTGCCTTTAGTACTTTTTCGTGAAACTGTTCATTACTGTAGCTATCAGGTTTCTCTAGTAGAAAGTGCGTATGTAAATCTATACAGCTACTATTGTCTCCCTCTATACTTGCTACAGCTACTAGTTTCCTTCCATTTCTTGTATAAGCGTTTTTTAGTACTAGCTTATTGATTAGATGTACTAGTCTGGCATTAGCTTTCTCTAACTCGTCCTTATTCAAGTGTCTATACACCTTTCCATCTACAGCATATCTAGACTTAGGTACATATTTGTAGAACACTTTTTTAGGCATTACTGTTAAGCCTTGCGTAAGTCCTAGCTCATCTTTATTTGATAGCCATTTAACTACCTGTTCTTTTACATTAGCTTTACCTACTTCCACACCACTTCTCCTATATTTTTTACTATAGGAGTATTTATGCTACCTAACTTTATCCACAAAATTTCTTGAAAACCTTATATTTACTGGGTTTGCTGGTGCCTAAATTTTAGGCAAATGGTAGGATTTGACAGTAATTGATAGTAAATTAACTACTTCATTAACTACTTTGGAGCATAGAATGGCAACTTTATCCACACTTAAATTAGTAACTAGTAAGAAACATATTTCGATTAGTCCAGTACTACATCGCCGTAATAAGATTATCAATAAGATTCAAGAACAAATTGATCTATGTCTTGCCAAGAAAGATGGCAATGTCTATGCTCCTAAACAGCTAAAGACTTACACTGATAAGCATACTGGTGAAAGAAAGACTATTGAAAGCGTAAAGCGTGTTAAAGAATGGTTCTGGATTAACGATACAGGCAAGATCAATCTCGCTATTAAGTATGGATCTAAAACTCTTATGCTTAATAAGAAAGGTGCTAATGCTATTGAAGTTAGTACTGGTGATGAGCTTATTGCTACACTGAAGAGCATCAAGTTAGCTGTAGAAAATGGTGAGCTAGATGAGAGTATTAGTGAAGTTAGTAACGCAACTAAATTGGCATTCAAAAAATGAAACAGTTCAAACTATGGGTTCGGATTAATCAAACCCAAACAGCATTTACTTTGATATATGCCGACAATGCTTATTCTGCTAAACAGTTAGGTGAAGCTCAATATGGGGTTGGTAATGTACTTAACTATACAGAAGTATAGGGTAGTACTATAGTTGGTGGGGGTACTAGATTTACATATAGGGTACTACTTTAGTTGGATGGGGGTACTGGTAAATACTTGTATGAGATTCTTAGAATTTAGTACCCTCAAGCCAATTAAACCTATAAAGCCACTCAACCCCCAACAGGCTCGTGTAGCTAGTTTGAAGCGTAATGTTGATACTGCGAAGAAAGCATATAAAGCTGAGAAAGATAGACAGAAAATAGCATCAGCCCAACAACAGATTTTCAATGCTACCCACAAAAAAATTGGTGCGTAGTTTTCAAGCATAGTCAAGAACCTAACCCCCACCAGTTTTAATCTAACACCCCCTACTAAATTGAAATGTTGAAATATAGCCAAAAATGTGGGGTTTTTACTGTTTTTTATACTGTTTTACAATTCGATGACCACTTCAATGAGAGGTATAGTTAGAATACTATTGCGGTACTATTATGCCTTCATCAGAAACTATGTAATCTGCCAATGCTTGCGTTATCTTTATGTCCCTGTCGATATGGTAGTAAGTCTTTTCAATTTGCGTAGTACTTGTTCCACACATATCAGCTATATCTTTATAGCTTAATCCACTCTTAATTCTATGTGTAATAAAGTAGTGTCTAAAGCTATATGGCACTAACTCTCTATCTTTATAGATAACCCCTGCTTCTTTTAGTATTTTATGAAAGTGATAAAGAATTGCTCTTTGACTTACTACTGTTTTTCCATCATAACTAAAGACGAAGTTATTACCATAAGGTTTAGTAATATGGGTAGGTGTCGTCAGCTTAAATATATCGTCAAAGTACTCTTTATCTCGAACATAGAAATCTCTTGTTTTTCTTACCTTTGATGTTTCTTTTCTTACTCTAATATTAACTACATCAATATCTATATTATTCTTTTTAATCTGCTCAAATCGTATATCTTTCCATTTAAGTTGTTTCTGCTCTCCAGTTCTTAATCCTGATATAGATGCTATTAGTAAGTAGTAGCCTGCCAGTACCTTAGCTCTGTTAGCTAAGTTAGTCATATCTTTCTTTGCTTCTTTTATGTAATTTGGTATTAGTACAGTAATATCTCTTACTTCCTGATCTGTAAAAGATGATCTCCTAACATCTTCCTCTGTCTTATTCTTTTTTGATATAGTTTCAAACTCAAAAGCGGGTATATATGTTTCACCTCGACTATGTAGCCATTTCATCATTCCATTGATAGTACTTTGCTCATTCATTATCGTAGAAAGACTTATAGGTCTTTTGCTGTTAGGCTTCTCTCTTTCTACAGAATAATCAATACAATCTAATCTCTCTAGTTCTTTTAGCTTTACATCTCTACCTATGTAATCTAGCCAATGCTCCAAATGAGTTTTAATAGTACCGTACCTACCTTTTACGATACCTTTTGTTGTCTCTCTCCCTATATGTCCTTTTCTATACTCCAAGTACATCTCTACTCCAGCTTTTGTTGTTAGTGAGTAGTATGTCTTTCCTGCTTCTATTTGGGACTTTATTGTGACAAACTGTTTTTGAGCCTTTTCTATAGCTAAAGACTCTTTGGTTGTTTTAAGACTTAACCTAACATACTTGCGTTCTTTTTCTAACCATAGACGGAACTGCCATACATCTCCTCTTTTGAAGATTATGGCTTCATCGTATATAGCTATTTCGCCTTCTTTTTTTCTTAGTTTTTTTGTCATTTAGAGTTGCTATTGTTTTGAATAGCTACAGCTATGTGTAACTATTTGTAAAACTATAGCTTCTTTGACTAGTAAAATCAACGACTTATTTTGGGTTGTGTAACTTTTGTGTAACTAAAAAATCGTTACAGAACAACAACTTAAGTGTGGATTTCTACTCCCACTCGATTGTGGCTGGTGGTTTTCCGCTGATGTCGTAAACAACACGGTTGATTCCACGTACTTCATTAATGATGCGATTGGAAACCTTACCTAATAATTCATGGGGTAAATGCGCCCAATGTGCGGTCATAAAGTCTTGTGTTTGTACTGCTCTGAGTGCCACAACATATTCGTATGTTCTGCCATCGCCCATCACACCCACTGACTTTACTGGCAAGAAGACGGCAAAAGCCTGACTTGTTAAGTCATACCAGGATTTTTGGCTATCTTCATCAATCGTATTACGTAGCTCTTCGATGAAGATCGCATCGGCACGTTGCAGCAAACTAGCAAATTCTGCCTTTACTTCACCTAAGATGCGAACCCCAAGACCTGGCCCCGGGAATGGATGGCGATACACCATCTCACGGGGTAAACCTAGAGCAACACCGAGTTCACGCACTTCGTCTTTGAACAACTCACGCAATGGCTCAAGCAACTTAAGATGCATATCTTCAGGTAAGCCACCAACATTGTGATGACTCTTAATGGTGTGAGCACCCTTTTTACCTTTACCAGCAGATTCGATCACATCCGGATAAATAGTGCCTTGAGCAAGCCACTTGGCATTCTTTATTTTTCCCGACTCAGTCTGAAATATTTCGACAAACTCTTTGCCGATAATTTTGCGCTTCGCTTCTGGATCAGCAACACCTGCCAGCTCGCCCATAAAAGTAGCGGCAGCATCGACACGAATGACTTTTACGCCGAGGTTGCGGGCAAACATCTCCATCACCATGTCGCCTTCGTTTAGACGAAGCAGGCCATGGTCAACAAACACACAAGTTAACTGATCACCAATAGCGCGATGAATGAGAGCCGCAGCAACGCTGGAGTCCACACCACCCGACAAACCGAGAATGACTTCATCATCACCAACTTGCTTGCGAATATTTTCCACGGCCTCAGAGATGTAATCACCCATCACCCAGTCAGGCTTGCACTTGCAAATCTCATGCACAAAGCGCTCAATAATGGCGGTACCTTGAATCGTATGCGTCACTTCTGGATGAAACTGGAAGGCATAGAAACGGCGTTCTTCATCAGCCATACCAGCAATCGGGCAAGACTCGGTAGAGGCCATCAACTTAAATGATGGTGGTAAGGTCGTTACAGAATCACCATGACTCATCCACACCTTGAGAATGCCATGGCCTTCGCTGGTGGAAAAATCCTGAATACCTTTTAGTAGATTGGTGTGACCATGAGCACGAACTTCTGAGTAACCAAACTCACGGGCCTTGCCTAGAGACTCGGCAGAAGCTACCGCGCCACCCAATTGGGTTGCCATAGTCTGCATGCCATAACAAATACCGAGCACGGGAACACCGAGCTCAAACACAATTTGTGGAGCGCGAGGGCTGCCATCTTCGGTTACTGAACTTGGACCGCCAGAAAGAATGATTCCTTTGCCGCCCCGCTCTTGAATGAATTTACGAATAAATTCTGGGTCGCAATCGTAGGGGTGAATCTCAGAATAGACACGTGCATCGCGCACGCGCCTGGCAATGAGTTGAGTTACCTGTGAACCAAAGTCGAGAATCAGTATTTTGTCGTGCACTAAAGAACAGCCTTCATTTAAGTCTTAATCAATATGGTAATTCGGCGCTTCCTTGGTGATCTTCACATCATGAACATGCGACTCACGCACACCCGCTGAAGTGATTTCCACAAAATTGGCTTTCTCATGGAGTTCATCAATTGTTCGGCAACCTAAGTAACCCATCGATGAACGGATGCCGCCAGTCAGTTGATGCAAGATCGCGAGCACGCTACCTTTGTAAGGTACCTGCCCCTCAATACCTTCTGGCACGAGTTTTTCTGCATTCGCAACAATGTCACTTTGGAAATAACGATCGGCAGAACCATCGGCCATTGCGCCCAAAGAACCCATACCGCGGTAACTCTTGTATGAACGCCCTTGATATAGGAACACTTCACCAGGAGCCTCTTCTGTGCCAGCGAACATGCCACCCATCATGACCGAGCTTGCACCTGCTGCCAATGCTTTAGCAACGTCACCTGAGTAACGCACACCACCATCCGCAATTAACGGAATACCAGTACCTTTGAGCGCATTGGCTACATTCACAATCGCACTAATTTGCGGAACACCAACACCAGCAACAATACGCGTTGTACAAATGGAGCCTGGGCCAATACCAACCTTCACGCCATCAGCGCCATGATCAGCCAATGCTTTTGCAGCATCACCAGTAGCAATGTTGCCGCCAATCACTTGAACTTGCGGATAATTCATCTTCACCCATTTGACGCGATCTAATACGCCCTGACTATGGCCATGGGCAGTGTCGACAACAATCACATCAACGCCAGCGCGAACTAAGAGTTCAATACGCTCATCATTATCTGGACCAACACCCACCGCAGCTCCGACGCGCAATTTACCTTCGCTGTCTTTACAAGCATTGGGATGCTCGGTCGCCTTCAGAATATCTTTAACGGTAATAAGTCCACGCAATTCAAACTTGTCATTAACAACCAGAACGCGCTCTAAGCGGTGGTGACTCATTAAACGTTTTGCTTCGTCTAATGTGCAGCCTTCTTTAACAGTAATGAGGCGCTCACGCGGCGTCATCTTGGTTTTTACCGGCGCATCCAAATCTTCTTCGAAGCGTAAGTCGCGGTTAGTAATAATGCCAACCACTTCTTTGCCAGTGAGAACTGGGAAACCAGAGAATCCGTGTTCACGTGATAACTGAATGACTTGACGCAAGGTAGCATCTGGACCAACAGTGATTGGATCACGCAGAACGCCAGATTCATAACGCTTCACCTTAGCCACTTCACGAGCTTGCTCTGAAGGTGTGAGATTTTTATGAACAATGCCGATGCCGCCTTCGCTGGCCATGGCAATTGCCAAACGACCTTCGGTCACGGTATCCATCGCTGCAGATACCAATGGTGTATTGAGTGAAATATCTCGAGTTAACTTACTTGCCAGACTGGCATCTCGAGGGAGTACCGATGAATAAGCCGGTACGAGGAGCACATCGTCAAAAGTGAGTGCTTTTTGAATGAGTCGCATGCAAAACCCCTAGTCACAAAAACAGATTATAGCCTCCTAGCCTTTCTTTTAGCTGCGGCAGCCTGGAATTTGGCATCCTGGTTTTGATTGGCCTTCTTGCGACGTACCGTCTTGGGGTCAATTAAGAGCATGGAATAGAGCTCCAACCTATCGCCCTCGTAAATAGGGCTATCCCAGTCTTTACGCTTACCAAACACCCCAAAACAGCCCTTTCGAGCCAAAACAGGGTCTTCTGGACTTGTGGCAATGCCCACTTGGAGCAGCGCCTGCCCAACCGTAGCACTCTGACCATCTGCTAATTTGAGCTGAAATGACTGCAGTACAGGCTCGCCATTTCTAGCGTCACAGATGAAGATTTCAATAGAGTTACTGGCCATAGATATCTTCGGCCCGCTTGACGAAGCAATCTACAAAGGTTCCTGCGATATGCCCAAAAACAGGCCCGATGATCTTATCGAGAATGCTGCTCTTGAATTCCCAATGGAGCTTAAATTCGACCTTACAGGCATCTTCCTTCAAGGGAATGAAATTCCACTGACCAGAAAAATGCTTAAAGGGGCCATCCACGAACACCATATCGATGGTTTCTGGACGATGGTTGATATTACGGGTGTGGAAGTACTGTGTAATGCCCTTGAACTTAATATTAATTTTGGCTTCTAAAACGGTTTCGGTTTGCTCAAAAATCTCTACACCGCCACACCAAGGCAGGAACTCGGGATAGCGAGCGACATCAGTTACCAAACCATACATTCGCTCGGCTGACTGCCCAATTAAAACGGTCTTGTAGACGTCTGCCATAATCGATCTTGAGAAGCTAAATAAATATGAGTATCGTCGATAACAAAAAAGCCTTCTTCGATTATTTTGTCGAGGAACGCTTCGAGGCAGGGCTGGTTCTAGAAGGCTGGGAAGTCAAAGCCATTCGGGCAGGCCGCGTGCACGTCAAGGAAGCGTATGTTGTCATTCGCAAGGCGGAGCTGTTTTTAATCGGATGTCATATCACCCCCCTGCTCTCAGCCTCTACCCACATCGTTCCAGATAGCACCCGCACCCGAAAGCTCCTGCTCAACGCCATCGAAATACGCAAGCTCATCGGTAAAGTAGAGCAAAAGGGCTACACCCTCGTCCCCTTAAACCTGCATTTCTCCAAAGGCAACGTTAAATGTGAGATTGGCTTGGCACGTGGCAAGAAGCAACATGACAAGCGGGCTGCCACCAAAGAGCGGGAATGGGAAGTTCAAAAAGGTCGCATTGCCAGGGGCGACTTGAACGCCTAAAAAGCGGTGTAGACTATCCCTAGGGCTAATAGGGTCAAATCCGAACATTTATGCACTATAAAAGTGCATATCAGCACCAAGCTGCTTCAAACTATTAAAATCAATCCATCCAAAGGCATTAGTTTGTAACTATGAAATCGCCTTTTGATGAAATGCTCGATGCCACAGGCAAAGCGCGACCCCACTACCAAGTTTTCCATAACTGGCTAAAACAGCAAAGTGACACCCTGATGGGTCTCAAGCGAGCTGAGGCTGACCTGATCTTTCGTCGGGTTGGTATTACCTTTGCAGTCTACGGAGACGATCTGGGGTCCGAGAGAACCATTCCGTTTGACCAAGTCCCCAGAATCTTTGCTGCAAAAGAATGGGAACAGCTTGAGGCTGGCTTACGTCAACGTGTAAAAGCGCTCAACTGCTTTATCTACGACGTGTACCACGACGAAAACATTATCAAAGCAGGCATTGTCCCTGCTGAACAAATTTTTAACAATGCGCAATACCGTCCCGAGATGCGCAATGTCAGTGTGCCACGTGATATCTACGCACAGATCGCAGGGATCGATATTGTTCGCGCCGGTGAAGGCGAGTTCTACGTTCTTGAAGATAACTTACGCGTTCCTTCTGGTGTCTCTTATATGGTGGAAGACCGCAAGATGATGATGCGTCTCTTCCCGGATCTGTTTCAGAAATACCGTGTCGCACCGGTTGAACACTATCCCGACTTATTGCTGGAGTGCCTCAAGTCCGTCAAACCAGATGATGTCAAAAAACCAAATGTCGTGGTGCTCACGCCAGGCATGTACAACTCAGCCTACTTTGAACACAGTTACCTCGCACAACAAATGGGTGTTGAGCTAGTAGAAGGTAAAGATTTGTTCGTGAAGAATGAACAAGTCTTTATGCGTACAACCCAAGGTCCAGAACGTGTTGATGTCATTTATCGCCGCGTCGATGATGACTTCCTGGATCCACTTGCGTTTCGCTCAGATTCGACTCTTGGTGTTACCGGACTTCTCTCCGCACATCGTGCCGGTAATGTGACCCTAGCGAATGCGATTGGTACTGGAATAGCCGATGACAAATCGATCTACCCTTATGTTCCAGAGATGATCGAGTTTTACCTTGGTGAGAAACCTATTCTTAATAATGTGCCGACTTTCCAATGTCGTAAACCAGATGACCTGGCATACACACTTGCCAACCTTGAAAAGCTGGTTGTTAAACTGACTCATGGTGCTGGTGGCTACGGCATGTTGGTTGGACCAGCTTCGACAAAAGCGGAGATTGAAGCGTTTCGCGGTCATTTGATTGCTAACCCTGATAAATATATTGCTCAGCCCACGCTAGCGCTCTCCACCTGCCCTACCTTTGTGGAATCCGGCATTGCCCCAAGACATATCGATTTAAGACCATTCGTATTGTCTGGAAAAACCATCAAGATGGTTCCCGGCGGATTAACCCGCGTGGCCCTTAAAGAAGGTTCTTTAGTCGTGAACTCCTCCCAAGGTGGCGGCACTAAAGATACCTGGGTTCTAGAAGAATAAGGCGGAGAAAAGAATATGCTGAGTCGTACCGCTGATTGTTTGTATTGGATGGCTCGTTATACCGAGCGTGCAGAGAACACCGCTCGCATGCTGGATGTGAATCATCAGACATCACTATTGCCGCAACCCGAAGAGTTCTTAGAGCAAAGCTGGAGAAAGCTTCTCACCATCTCCAAGCTCGAAGAAGCTTTCATGAGTCAATACGATGTTGTCAATCGAGAGAATGTCTTGGATTTCATGATCTATGAAACCAGCAATCCCTCGAGTATCGTCTCCTGTCTCTTTGCGGCGCGTGAGAATGCTCGCGTCATTCGTGGCAAGATTACATCTGAAGTTTGGGAAACACAAAATACCACTTGGTTGGAGTTGCAACGCATTCTGGAAGCCAGAAATCAGGCCGATCCAAGTCGCCTACTAGAATGGGTCAAGCATCGCTGCCACCTATTTAGAGGTGTAATGCATGGGACCATGCTGAAGAATGAAGCCTTCTACTTTATGAGTGTTGGCACCCTCTTAGAGCGCGCTGATAACACTGCCCGCATCTTAGAAACAAAATATGAAGACCAGGCATCACTCAAAGCGCTACGTGCTGAAAACAAATCTGACGATGAAGCGGGTGTAGATTTCTTTGATTTCTACCACTGGGCCGCTCTACTTCGCTCCGTGTCTGCTTTTGAAATCTACCGTCAAATTTATTCAGATCAGGTCACACCAAAGCAAGTTGCCCAATTACTGATCTTTAACAAGCAAATGCCTCGCTCATTAGTGTGCTGCGTCAACGAGCTAATCCCACTCATATCTGAGATGAAGAATCAGCAATCGAAAGAAATTGAGCGCTTGCTTGGAAAACTCAAGGCAAGTCTAGATTACTCAGATATCGATGAGGTCTTTTCTCAGGGCTTAGAAGATTTCATTGAGCAATTTTTAGAGCGCATCAATCACATCGCAGATGAGTTCAGTAATGCCTATCTCATTCCATTGGCAGTGGCCTAAGTACCAACAAAGAGTATATGCATCTCAAGATCCGTCATCGCACCGAATATCGTTATGAAACCCCAGTGCATTATTCAATTCAAGAATTACGCTTGACCCCACCACAAGTAGCGGGTCAGCAGATTGAAAAATGGAAGGTTAGCACACCGATTAAATCTACTGTTTCTCAGGATGCTTTTGGCAATACCTGCAGCGTCTTTGTTCAAGAGACTCCCTACACTTCAATGATGATTGAGGCTGAGGGGGAAGTGAGAACTCAGGGTGCTTTTGAATATATTGATGACTCAAAAGCTGTCTCCCCGTACTATCTACTGCAACAAACCAATCTCACCGAGCCCTCGGAAGAAATGCTCTCTTACTTTGAGGGCAAATTACCGAAGCAGCATTCTGTTGATGCGGTGCTTAAGCTAGCAGCTGCGGTTCAAGAAGCGATTACTTATGTCCCTGGACAAACGAATTTTGCAACGACGGCAGCCCAATCCTTTGCCATGAAATCGGGTGTTTGCCAGGATCATGCGCATGTCATGCTGGGACTCTGCCGCGCCTCCGGAATTCCGGCGCGCTATGTTAGCGGTTATTTCTTTGCAGAAGAGTCCCCTAACCTTGCAAGCCATGCCTGGATCGATTTTTGCAGTGATATCGACAAAGGCTTATGGACTAGCATTGATATCACTCACGCTTGCTTGGTAGATTCTCGCCATATTCGCTTAGCGATTGGTCGGGATTACTACTCTGCTGCCCCAGTCAAAGGGGTTCGCTCTGGAGGCGGAGGCGAAGAACTCAGTGCCAGTATCTCGATCCAGCAATTAACTTAAGCTCACTCAAGTTAAGAGATAATTCCAAGGAATTCATTAAAGGGGTTGTGGGATGACGTATTGCGTTGGACTTTGTCTAAAAGATGGTCTAGTTTTTTTATCTGACTCCCGCACCAATGCTGGCGTTGATCAAATCGGCACTTTCAGAAAAATGACATTGTTTCAAAAGAACAATGATCGCTTTTTTACCCTCATGAGCGCTGGGAATCTTGCGATCACCCAAGCCGTTAAAGAAATCCTGCTCCAAGGTCAGTTACTTAACGAAGAAAATCTTTGGACTGTTAAAAACTCACATGATGCTGCCGTAGTGGTGGGCGATGCAGTCAAGCAGGTCTATGAGCGCCAACATAAATCACTTGAAAAAGCTGGTATTGATTTCAATTGCAATCTGATATTTGGCGGTCAAATCAAAGGTGAGCGCCCGCGTCTTTTTAATATTTATTCTGCCGGCAACTTCATTGAGGCAACTCCAGAGACCTGTTACTTCCAAATTGGTGAATCTAAATATGGCAAACCGATCTTGGATCGCGTCTTAAATCATTCCACCCCACTCAATCTCGCGACCAAATGCGCCTTAATCTCCATGGACTCAACACTCAATAGTAATATTTCCGTTGGTCTACCATTGGACCTATTGGTGTACGAGAAGAATTCTTTGAAGCCAACTAAGTTGGTTACCGTGGATGAATCTAATCCCTACTATAAGATGATTCATCAACACTGGGGCGAGAAGCTGCGAGAGGCTTTCAACTCAATTGCAGAGCCAAGCTGGAGTGGTGCTCATAAAGCCAGTGCCATCTCTACACCTGCTAAAAAAATGGGTGCTGTTCCCATCAACCATCAGCCGCCAAAGATCATTGCAAAAAAAGTTGGGGCTCGTGTTGCTACCAAATCTAGTGTATCAACAAAAAAGCTTGTTAAAAAAATAAAGCCTTAGATTTACAACCAATCTTTTGTGGATACAAAAAGGCCCAGTGTGTACTGGGCCTTTTTACTTCATCAATTTACTGCTGAAACTTGCGTCTGCTCCCTACTTCTTGCCCAACATTTCCCAGGTTGCAATAACGCTATCTGGATTCAATGAAATTGAAGTAATTCCCTTCTCGACTAACCAGCGAGCAAAGTCTGGGTGATCTGAAGGGCCCTGACCGCAAATACCGACATACTTGTTTTGCTTGCGGCAAGCATCGATAGAGCGCGCAATCATAAATTCCACTGCAGGATCGCGTTCGTCAAAGTCGATCGCCAACAATTCCATTCCAGAATCACGATCTAGACCTAGGGTTAACTGAGTCATATCATTAGAGCCAATGGAGAAACCATCAAAGTGCTCGAGGAATTGATCAGCCAAAATCGCATTCGACGGAATCTCGCACATCATGATGAGGCGCAAGCCATTAACGCCACGTTTGAGACCAAGCTTCTCCATCATGTCAATGACGCGCTCAGCTTGCTTGATCGTGCGTACGAACGGGACCATGATCTCTACGTTATCAAGACCCATGTCTTCACGAACGCGCTTCATTGCAGCGCATTCCATAGCGAAAGCCTCACCAAAGTCTGCAGAAACATAACGTGATGCACCACGGAAGCCCAACATTGGGTTTTCTTCATCAGGTTCGTAGCGTGATCCACCAATGAGTTTCTTGTACTCGTTTGACTTAAAGTCAGACAAACGCACAATCACCGGCTTCGGATAGAAGGCTGCCGCAATCGTTGCTACACCCTCAACCAATTTATCTTCGTAGAATTGGCGTGGACTTGCATAACCACGAGCAACACTCTCCACTGCACGCTTGAGGTCAGGATCAATATTTGGGTACTCCAATACCGCGCGTGGATGCACACCAATATAGTTATTGATGATGAACTCGAGGCGCGCTAAACCAACACCTGCATTCGGAATCTGACAGAAGTCAAATGCCAACTGTGGGTTGCCAATGTTCATAGTGATCTTGACTGGAATATCAGGCAATACACCGCGGGAAATTTCAGTGACTTCGGTTTCGATCAAGCCATCATAGATATGGCCTTCATCACCCTCTGCACAAGAAACTGTCACCATCATGCCGTCTTGCAAATGCTCAGTGGCATCGCCACAACCGACTACTGCAGGAACACCCAGCTCACGAGCAATAATCGCAGCGTGACAAGTACGACCACCGCGATTGGTAATAATTGCAGCAGCGCGTTTCATTACCGGCTCCCAGTTCGGGTCTGTCATATCAGCAACCAATACGTCACCGGGCTGAACGCGATCCATTTCGCTTGGGTCCCGAATAATACGGACGGGACCTGCGCCAATCTTTTGACCAATGGCACGACCTTTAGCCAATACCTTAGAGCTACCCTTGAGCTTGTAGCGCATCTCTACCTGGCCAGCAGCTTGACTCTTGACTGTCTCTGGACGAGCTTGCAGGATATAAATGCGGCCATCCTGACCGTCTTTACCCCACTCAATATCCATTGGACGGCCATAGTGTTTTTCGATGATGACTGCATATTTAGCCAACTCAGTAATATCAGCATCTTCCAACGAAAAGCGGTTGCGTTTTTCTGGGGTGACATCAACGGTTTGCACTTTCTCAGCAGAACCTGCTGGAGCAAATTGCATCTGAATTAATTTAGAGCCTAAAGAGCGACGAATAATCGCTTTCTTATCTTGCGCCAAAGTAGTCTTGAAAACATAGAACTCGTCTGGGTTGACTGCACCTTGAACGACAGTCTCGCCTAAGCCATAGCTTGAGGTAATAAAGACCACATCTTCAAAGCCAGACTCTGTATCCAATGTAAACATCACGCCGGCTGCACCCAAATCTGAGCGTACCATCCGCTGAATACCGGCAGATAAGGCTACTTCAGCATGAGCAAAGCCTTTATGAACCCGATAAGAAATAGCGCGATCGTTATATAGCGAGGCGAATACTTCGCGAATCTTTTTCAGGACATCATCAATGCCCTCAACATTCAGGAAAGTCTCTTGCTGACCAGCAAAAGAGGCATCAGGCAAATCTTCAGCAGTAGCAGATGAGCGCACTGCAAATGAACCTTTTCCAGAATCGTCCAAGGTTTTGAACGCTGTGCGGATTTCTTCATCCAAACGTGCTTGAAATGGTGCAGTCTCAATCCATTCTCGAATCTCAGCTCCCGCTTGGGCAAGAGCGCGAACATCATCGATATTGAGGTTTTCTAGACGCTTTCGAATGCGCTCAGTGAGATTGTTATGTTCCAAGAAATCTCGGAAAGCCAATGCGGTGGTTGCAAAACCAGTTGGAACACGAACGCCCGTAGAGGACAACTGAGAAATCATTTCACCAAGGGAAGCATTCTTACCGCCAACGGACTCAACATCCGTCATTCGAAGCTGCTCAAAAGGTAAAACGTAGGCATTTGCCACACTACTATTTTGTTGCTGTTGGTTGGACATAAAATACTCTCTAAAGATAAGGAAACTGGTCTAGCGGCCACTCAAAATGGGGCATACTTCATTAACTTTCTATTGTAGTGCTGACCTCGACTTTTAGGCCATTCTCATGACTACCCAAACCCGTATTGTTTTTATTGTTTCTGATGGCACCGGCATTACCGCCGAGAACTTCAGCCAGTCGATTTTGGCCCAATTTGAGGCCACTTTTAAGCACATTCGCGTCCCTTTTGTGGATAGCGTTGATAAGGCCCGCGATGCCGTCAGCAACATCAACCAAGCCGCCTCTAAATATGGGGTTCCACCGATTGTTTTCACCACTTTGGTGAATCCGGAACTCAATGCCATCGTCGGCAAAGCAAACGGCTTGGTTTTGGATATGTTCCAGACCTTTGTGGCGCCCCTTGAAAACGCACTGGGCATCAAATCCACCCACGCCATGAACCGCCTGCACCACAATGCCGACACCGATGCGTACAGAGACCGGATTGAAGCGATTAACTACTCCCTAGCCCATGATGATGGTCAGTCCAATAAAAACCTGGCAGAAGCGGATGTCATCCTGGTTGGGATTTCTAGGGTGGGTAAAACGCCTACGAGTCTTTATTTGGCCATGCAATATGGATTAAAGGCAGCAAACTATCCCCTCATCCCTGAAGACTTTGAGCGAGGCCATCTTCCTAAAGATCTCGTTCCCTATCGCAGCAAAATATTTGGTCTGATGATTGATGCGGAAAGGTTGTCGCAAATTCGTAATGAGCGCCGCCCGGGAAGCAATTACGCCAAGCTTGAAAATTGCCGTTATGAAATCAATGAAGCCACTTCAATGATGAAGAAAGAATCCATTCCATGGGTTGTCACTACCAGCAAATCCATCGAAGAAATTGCCACTACGGTCTTGCAGGCAATCAAATCAGATAAAACTATTCTAGGATAGGTTCGATCTAGCGCCTTGCGCGCACAGTCTCAAATAAGCAAATAGCAGCTGCAGTCGACACATTGAGCGACTCAACGCGTGGATCAATCGGAATCGATATCCCTTTAGCTTGCGCTAAGAATTCTTCAGAGACACCCCGCCCCTCGCTACCCATTAGCCAGGCAACTGGATGCTTTAATTCTTTTGTCAGGTCGTAGATATCACTTGCCCCATCGGCAGTGGCAGCCATCAACGGTGCAATAACAGCGCTCAGCACTTGTTGTGTTGACCAGCCCTCATAAAGATCGAGGAGACGGTGGGCACCCATACCAGCGCGCAATACCTTGTTTGACCATAGATGCGCACAACCAGACACTGCGATCACCTGAGTAAAGCCTGCAGCAGCAGCGGTGCGCAAAATCGAGCCTACATTGCCCGCATCTTGAATCCGATCGAGAATCAATACATCGCCATCTAAGTTGGAAATCGATTGGGGCGGACTAATGCAAGACTTGGGAAGATTTAACAAGCCTGCGATATGAGGGGCATTGGCCAACTCACTCAATAAATCCCATAGAGCGACATCCAACTGATAAACACGAGTATCTGGACAAACCTCTAAATGGGAATAGATCGCCTGACAAATCTCAGGGTTTTTAAAGCCCACCTCAGAGGTAAGCAAAGCTGTCAGAGTTGGATCGCCAACCCAGGTTTGCACCAAATGAACTCCCTCGAGCAAAGCCTGACCGCTAGCAATGCGCGCCTTCTGCCCCTTCGAGCCTGTGGCCTGCAAAAGGCGTAGTTCTTTAAATAGGGGGTTTTCTTTGGAGGAGATAATTTCGATTTTCATTTATCTACTCATCGCCTCTATAACATTTCTCACCGGAGAAAAACTGCGGCGATGTTCTTCGCATACACCAAATTCTTTTAAGGCCGCAAAATGGGCGGCGGTTGGATAACCCATGTGCTGAGCAAAACCATATTGCGGAAAACGCTCATGCAAGATTGCCATTTGACGGTCACGCGTGACTTTTGCCAAAATCGATCCCGCCGAAATCGCCGGCTCTTTAGCATCACCCTTCACAATCGCCTCAGCAGGTATCGGCAATTCAGGACAGCGGTTACCATCGATCAAGGCTTTGTCTGGCCATGAACCCAATTTGCTTGCAAGATCCTCAATCGCACGTCGCATCGCTAACATCGTTGCCTGCAGAATATTGATTTGATCTATCTCTTCTGGACTGGCCTCGCCAATGCCCCAAGCTTTTGCCTTGAGCATAATTTGTTCATATAAATACTCTCTTTTTGCAGGCGTGAGTTTCTTGGAGTCCTTTAGTCCCGCGATTGGATTATTTGGATCAAGCACAACGGCGCCAGCGACAACTGAACCAACCAAAGGTCCTCGACCCGCTTCATCCACGCCACAAATCCAGATGGTACTCATGCGTTTTTACGAAGTTGATGATCGTGCATGGTTTGGACCACGGCCTGCGCTACTAATAGGCCAGTTGGGCGACGCAAGGTTTCGTGCATTTGCGCGAAACGCGCTTTAAGCTCGCTCACCTTAACGGGATTATTAAGCCATTCCAACACTGCATTAGCGAGCTTTTCAGGGGTAGCATCGTCCTGTAATAACTCAGGCACAACGAACTCTCCACACAAAATATTCGGTAGGCCAACATAAGGCATATAGGCTTGGCGTTTCATAATCTGCGCTGTTAACCAAGGTACCTTATAAGAAATCACCATGGGTTTTTTCCAAAGGGCAGCTTGCAAAGTAGCTGTTCCGCTGGCAATCAACACTACGTCAGAGGCCTCAAGAATGGCATCGGCTTCGCCATCCATTAAATGAATCTGAATATGGGGATTAACTTCTTTCACTCGCAAGAAGAGATTCTCAAGTGGCTCACGCAAACGCGGCGTAGCAACCGGAATTAAAAACTGTAGCTTTTCTCCATGCAATCGATCTGCTAGGAGTTTCATGGCGTCAAAAAAGATTGGGGCAATCTGCTCAATCTCTGAACCACGACTGCCAGGCAACACCGCAATCACCTTTCCGCTCAAGTCAACTGGAGCAATCTTGAGAATCTGCGCAATCCGTTCTCTAGCAAGCGCTGTATTGGGTTCTGGTGGAATATCACTTGCCAATGGATGTCCAACGTACGTAGCTGCTATCCCGGCTCGCTCATAAATTTCGGTTTCAAAGGGAAAGATACAGAGCATGCGTTCAACAGCTTGCGCAATTTTCGTAATGCGCCCGCCTCTCCATGCCCAAATAGAAGGTGAAACAAGGTGCAGGGTTGGAATACCGGCTTTACGAAGTTGAAGCTCAACCCCCAGATTAAAGTCAGGCGCATCGATGCCTAGATAAACATCTGGGCGCCCTTCATTTAGTAGATTGGCAATGAGCTCACGACGTAGCTTCAGAATGGCTGGCAGTTGCCTGATGGCTTCAACATAACCACGAACACTTAAGGTTTCCATTGGCCAATCAGAACGCATCCCCTCTGCTTGCATACGAGGACCGCCAATGCCATAAACCTCTAGACCAGACATATCTGGAATTTGATTTAAGGCACTTAGTACAGGAGCGGCCAGCAAGTCGCCAGAAGGTTCGCCGGCTACGCAGGCTAATTTAGGCAAAGCTGACCTAGTGCTATCGAATAATGCCGCGCGTGGAGGCGGCGATAAAGTCGTGGAACAATTTAAGCTTTTCTGCAGTAGCAGAATCAGCGGCATGAGCTAATACCATCTTCTGAATTTCTACTTTTGCATCTTCAAAACTCAAACCATCTTTGTAGAGGACTTTGTAGGCTTGACGCAAAGCCGTAATGGTTTCACTTGAAAAACCACGACGCTTTAGACCCTCAACATTAATCCCATGGGGAGATGCCTTATCACCGGCAGCGATGACAAATGGCGGAATATCTTGCACTAGCGCAGAAGCGCCGCCGAGCATGGCATGTTGGCCTACTCGTACAAATTGATGCACTCCAGACATGCCGCCCATAATCGCCCAGTCATCCACTTGCACGTGACCCGCAATCTGCGCATTACTCGCAAAAATGGTGTTGCTTCCAATTTGACAGTCATGGGCAATATGTACATAAGCCATGATCCAGTTGTCGTTACCAACTCGGGTAATACCAACATCTTGGGTGGTACCCGTATGAATGGTTGTGAACTCCCGTACGGTATTGCGATCACCCATGATTAACTGTGTAGGCTCGCCACGGTATTTCATATCTTGGGGAGGTCCACCAATCGAAGCGAAATGCGCAAAAGTATTCTCTTTGCCAATCGTGGTGTAACCCTCGATCACGGTATGAGAACCTATCTTAGTGCCGGCTCCAATTTTGACATTTGGGCCAATCACTGAGAATGGACCAACCACCACATCACTAGCGAGTTCTGCCTTGCTATCGACTACAGCGGATGCATGAATCAAAGTCATTACGCACCTTTCGTACGTACTGCACAGGTAATGTCAGCTTCGGCAGCCAATTCACCATCGACTGTTGCTGTCACATGAAATTTATAGATGCCCGCTTTTTCACGTTGATACGTAGCCACCATCAACAGTTGATCCCCAGGAACAACAGGTCTTTTAAAACGAGCGGCATCAATCCCAGCGAAATAGTAAATGGCATCATCTTTTTTCTCTTCGGTAAAGGTGAGCAGAGCAGCTGTTTGTGCAAGCGCTTCAATAATTAAAACACCAGGCATCACCGGAAAATCTGGAAAGTGTCCCTGAAAGAATGGCTCATTAATAGTGACATTCTTGATGGCCGTAATACTTTGGCGAGGCGTAAATTCCAGCACGCGATCCACCAGTAAAAATGGATAGCGATGCGGCAAGAGTTTCATGATCTTGTTGATATCGATTGCAGCAGCATTACTCATTTGATAGCCCACATAAAAAATTAAATTGATGCATCCGTAACGAAGAAGTCTATGACTCCGCGTTTTTATTTTTGTCCAACAAACGCAAACGTTGACGTATTTTATCTAGCCCACGCAAGATAGCTGCGTTTTTCTCCCAAGCGCTATGCAACATCGACGGGTAAACACCCGTAAAGTGCTGTCCTGGCTCTGTAATGGAGCGAATAATCGAGGTATTGCCAGAAACCGTCGTCCTATCTGCAATCGTGAGATGGCCAGCAAAATTAGCTGCCCCACCAATAATGCAGAAGTTTCCAATTTTGGTACTGCCGGAGATGGCGGCACAACCCGCCACAACGCAACATTGGCCAATAACGACGTTATGCGCAATTTGGACCTGATTATCGATCTTGGTTCCCGAGCCGACTATTGTGTCACTCAAAGCCCCACGATCAATCGTTGTCGATGCTCCAACTTCAACATCATCCCCAATAACCACCCTACCGGTTTGCGAAATCTTGACCCATTCACCACCAGTAGCAGAAAAATCAGGAGCGAAACCAAAACCATCGGCGCCAATGACTGCTCCGCTATGGATAATGCAGCGCTGACCGATTTCAGTGCCGTAATAAATGGAAGTTGATGGGTAAAGCAAAGTGTCTGCGCCGATGTTGCTATCTCTTGCAACGGAAGTGTTGCCTAAGATAACAACCCGCTCACCCAATATAACGCCAGCCCCTATTTGCACAAAAGGCCCAATATGGCAAGAAGCAGGAATCATTGCTGTTGAATCTATAACAGCGCTAGAGTGTATTCCGGGCGGATACATTGGAGCGCTTGCCTTGGCAAAGTGCTGTGCCATCCTTGCAAAAGTAGCATATGGATTTTTAGAGACGAAGTAAACCCGCTGTGCAGAATGAGCACTCGGATTAGCCTGCAAGAACTCTAGATCAGCTTTACTAACTATGAGTGCGCCAGCATTGCTATCGCCAGCCTGTTGGCGATACAGTGGATTGGAGAGAAAGGAAATCTGACTCGACTGAGCGCGCTCTAGGGGAGCGAGTCCCTGAAATGCATGGGAGCCATCCCCCACCAAGCTTACTTGAAACTGTTCGGCCAGCTCGATGGCGGTGGGCATAAAACTTACTTGAGACTATTCAAAGCCTTGATGACATCATCGGTTACATCAGCCTTAGGGCTAACATAAGCTGCTTCTTGAACAATGACGTCAATTTTTCTTTGCTCAGCAATTTGCTTCAGCACGGCATTTGCTTTTTCAGCAATCTTGGCACGCTCTTCAAAGGTACGCTGATTCAAATCTTCTGTGAACTCGCGTTGTTTGCGTTGCAATTCACGATCTTGATCGGCCAACTCACGTTGACGACGTACACGATCAGCTTCATTCATGACTGCTGCATCGCGATCTAACTTTTCAGCTGCCGATTTAATCTTTTGAGCGCTATCACGCAGTTCATTTTGGCGCTTTGTGAACTCATTTTGCAAACGCGTTTGCATCGCTTTTGCTAAGTTAGATTCGTTAAAGACTTTTTCAGAATTCACGACGGCAACCCGTGTGCCAGCGTCTTGAGCGAACACCTGTGGTGCTGCGGCAAATGATGCACAAGCAATTAAGCCTAATTGAACCCATTTAGAAGAGAAACAAAGCTTCATAAAACTTTCCTTAAACAATTAAAACGCCGTACCTACTTGGAACTGCAAACGCTGGATATTATCCGTTGGTTGAGACTTGATCGGAATACCATAACTGAATTTTAGCGGTCCCAGTGGTGATATCCATGATAAACCCAAGCCGTAGGAATAGCGCAAAACTAGGTTGATATTGGTGCCAAAAGCATTACCACCATCTACGAAGGTGAAGAGGCGTAAGGTTTTATCAACACCAGACCCAGGAACTGGGAAGGTGTACTCGACGTTACTCACAATCTTAGACTGGCCGCCGGTAGGCTGATTCAGCCCTGTAAGGGTATTGAAATACTGCGGCCCAAGGGATCCAGGGGCATAACCACGCACAGAGCCAATACCACCTACATAGTAGTTTTTAGTAATTGGGAAGGGATTACTGCCGTAGGCCTCACCATAACCTACTTCGCCATTAAAGGACAAAATATTGCCCTTAGAGAATGAGTGGTACTTTTGATATTGGCCGTAAACACGGTAGAAAGTCATATTACCCACCGGGGTTCCCACCTCCGCAGAAAGTTGCTGTAGAGATCCATCAGATGGGATCAAGGTACTATCGCGACCATCGCGAGCCCAACCCACAGTAACCGGCACGTTATACGTATTCAATGTTGCAGGATAACCAGGCGCCGCAATTCCATAACTTTGAGCATAGGTTAAATAAGGCAGCGGGGTATTAGCAGTCGTAGATATCTGAAAAGCTTCGATGCCAGTACCAAAGAAAACCCTATCAACCTCGGTGTAAGGAACGCCAAATTTTAAGTTTGAGCCGACTGACTTGATTTGGTAATCAGGATCCCCAACATAGTACAAAGGCTTGGATGAACGGTAGTACAAATCACTATATCGACTGATGCCGTCCTCAGTGAAATAGGGGTCGTACTGAGACAGGGTCAAGTTTTGATTAATCTTACCGACCGAGGCGTTTAAACCAATCGCAGTACCCGTACCAAAAGCATTGTCCTGATTAATACCGGCAGACAAAATCAATTTCTCTGTTGAGGAGAAGCCGGCACCAATCGTCACCGCGCCAGTAGGTTTCTCGGTCACCTTCACATTCACATCGACTTGGTCGGGGGACCCCGGTACATCTTGAGTCGTAATGTCAGTCTCGGTAAAGTAACCAAGTCGACCTAAACGCTTCTTCGATAAATCGATCTTATCGCTATCAAACCAGGAGCTTTCAAACTGGCGCATCTCACGGCGAATCACCATATCGCGCGTTTTAGCATTACCGCTAATTGCCACTTGGCGCACATAAACACGTCGCCCTGGATCAACCACTAAAGTGAGATCTACCTCACTTAATTCACGGCGAATATCAGGCTGAGGATTAATGGTGGCAAATGCGTACCCATAAGAACCTAGTATCTCCGCAATCGCTTTAGTGCTCTTAGTCAACTCTGCAGAGGAGAAGGTATCTCCAGGTTTTAAGGTAATCAACTGCATTAGCTCAGCCTCTTTACCAAGCAACTCTCCGGCAAGTCGTACATTTTTAACAGTAAACATCTGACCTTCACGAATACTAATGGTGAGATAGATGCCTTTTTTATCCGGAGTAATAGAAACTTGAGTCGAATCAATCACGAACTCAAGGTAACCGCGGTTCAAATAGTAAGAGCGAATCGTTTCAAGATCGGCGGTGAGTTTTTGCTTGGAGTACAAATTGTCTTTGCTGTACCAAGATAACCATCCACCTGTTTTGAGCTGCATCTGACTCAATAGTGTGCTTTCGCTAAATTCTTTATTACCAATAAAGTTAATTTCTTGAATCTTCGCAACAGGCCCCTCATCAATATTGAAGTAAATAGCGACTTGATTGCGCTCTATAGGGGTAACGGTAGCAACTACCTCGGCTGCGTACATACCTTTACCAATATATTGGCGCTTTAATTCTTGCTCAGCCTTATCAATCAGCGCTTTATCGTAGAAGCGCGCCTCGGCAACGCCCACCGTCTTCAGGGATTTACGCACAATCTCCTGGTCAAATTCTTTCATCCCTGTAAATTCAATTCGGGAAATCGTTGGCCGCTCATCAACAATAACAATTAAGACGCTGCCCTGTGCTTGGATCTGTACATCCCTAAAAAAGCCAGTGCTATATAGGGCCTTAATGGCTTCAGCGCCTTTCTCTTCAGTAAATGTATCACCCACTTGAACCGGCAAATAACTAAAAACTGTCCCAGGTTCTACGCGTTGCAATCCCTCGATACGAATATCTTTAATGACGAAAGATTCGGCGGCATGGGCATTGACAAATAATCCAGCAGCAGCAATTAGTGTTACTTGCGCAAGAAACCGGATAAAAAAGCGAGGGAATGAGGTCAAAAAATTCAAGGCGAAAGGTAGCGTTGTAAATCGTTAAACAAGGCCAGTAACGAGAGTGAAATCAGCAAGAAAAAGCCCACTTTTTGGAGCTGCTCCTGCATTGAAACCGAAATCCGCTTACCAGCAACCAACTCCCATGCATCATACAGGAGCTGACCCCCATCTAACATTGGTAGGGGTACTAGATTAAGCAGGCCAATGCTAATACTCAAAAGTGACAAAAAGGCCAAAAATGGCTGCCACCCGAACTGCGCAGACTTACCAGCCATATCCGCAATGCTTAAGGGGCCGCCTAGCTGTTTTATGGAGGTATTTCCCGTAAATAATCCCAACATCAGGCGTGTCGAGACCTTGGTAATTAACCAGACCCTGTCGGCGGCGTAAGCTAAGGCGTCCAATGGGCCCAATTTAAGCTTGAACCAGTCGGCTTGAGGGCTAATCTGAGGGCGAATGCCTAAGGCTATAAAAGGATCGGTTTCAGGGCTCATTTGAGGTAAATCAAGACCCTTAAAAAGCTTAAAAGATCTTCCCCCCGCAGTCCCACGCAACTCTAAGATAAAGCCTTCTTGCCCCGTAACCGCGTCCAGAAGTCTCCAACGTAGAACATTCCAGCTCAAAACGGGATCAAAATCCCCGGAAATAGTCGTATCTTCAGAGCCATCTGGCAGAGACTTCCAACCAATGACCTGATCACCAGCAATAACGCCAAGCTTAGCCGCCAATGAACGCTCTGGAGGTGCATCGAGGCGTGCGGGTAATTGAGCTACCCCACTCATGTAAATAATGGCAAATAATACGATCGCCAAAATAAAATTTGCTAAAGGTCCAGCAGCCACAATGAATGATCGTTGCCAGAGCGGCTTGGCATCAAACGCTTTGGACTTTTCTGACTCCGAAATAAGCTGACCAGCAGCGCGACCATCCAATAACTTCACATATCCACCTAAAGGGATGGCGGCTACAACCCACTCGGTACGATTACGCGCCACATAAGTAAATAGCGGCTTGCCAAATCCAAGAGCAAAGCGAAGAACGCGAACTCCACATAAGCGCGCAGCTAGAAAATGGCCAAACTCATGAAAACTGACCAAAATACCGAGTGTTAGCAAAAAAGCTGCGAGGGCAATCAAGGTCTGCACTAGACAAGTTCCACTAAATATTCATCTCGCTCATCAGACTTGTGGCCACTTGCCTAGCCTGCGCATCCACTTCCAAAATGAGCTCAAGAGAACTCGCCGGAACGGATTGAATGTGATTGAGCGTTTTTTCAACTACTTCTGGAATTCGTAAATACGGCAAGCCAGTATCCAAAAAGGCCGCTACCGCAATTTCATTGGCAGCATTTAAGATCGTCGGAGCAGTGCCGCCTGTTTTTGCTGCTGAAAAAGCTAGTGCTAGACAAGGGAAACGTCCTAGGTCTGGTTCAGTAAAACTGAGTGCTGAGAACTGAGTCAAATTAAGAGGTGCAACACCAGCATCAATGCGTTCTGGCCATGCTAGCCCGTAAGCAATAGGTGTTCTCATATCAGGCTGACCCATTTGAGCAAGCACCGACCCATCACGATAGCGCACCATGGAGTGCACCACACTTTGTGGATGTATCAGCACCTTAATTTTTTCCAATGGCAAACCAAATAACCAAAATGCCTCGATGACTTCAAGTCCTTTATTCATCATGGTTGCCGAATCTACTGAAATTTTTCTACCCATGACCCAATTGGGATGAGCACAAGCTTGTTCAGGAGTGACAACCGACAACTCGCTGATAGGAGTATCTCTAAATGGGCCTCCTGAAGCCGTTAACCAGAGCTCTTCAACACCGAGATAACCATGAGGGGCTTTAGTAAATTGCTGAGGAAGACACTGAAAGATGGCGTTATGTTCGCTATCAATAGGCAGTAACTCGCCCCCGCCCGATTGCATAGCCTGCATAAATAAATCGCCAGACATGACCAGCGCTTCTTTATTTGCCAGCAGCACCCTCTTGCCGGCTTTAGCTGCTGCTAAGGCCGGTACTAAACCGGCAGCACCAACAATGGCAGCCATTACCGTATCGCAATTCGATTGTGTCACTGCAGTAACCATAGCTTCAGGGCCATACAGTACTTCTGTAGCAGTCTTCTTGTCTTTAAGAATTGCGCTGAGGCGCGCTGCACCATCGGCATCGGCAACCACTGCAATGGCCGGATTAAATTCTAGGCATTGCTCTGCCAAACGTTCGACTTGTTTACCCGCAGTCAGTGCAACCACTTTGAAGCGCTCTGGGTGTGAGCGGATTACATCCAAAGTATTCACGCCGATAGATCCTGTAGAACCTAGAATCGCAACTCGTCTTAAGGGCATTAGACTAATCCTGCAAGCAATGCAGCGATCGGCATTACCGGTATCAATGCATCAACGCGATCCAAAACGCCGCCGTGGCCTGGCAATAAATGGCTACTATCTTTCACGCCAGCGATCCGCTTTAATTGGGATTCAAATAAATCACCGAAGATACTAAAGGCAGTTAAGACAGTTACCATTAACAGCATTGGCAGCCAGCCATAACGAATTGCCCAAGCGCCAAATAATGTGGAATCCAGCGGTAAAAAGAAAACGCAGGAAACTGCATATCCATAACAAAGCAGGAGGCCGCCTAAGGCCCCCTCAATGGATTTACCGGGACTAATTTGCGCAGCTAAGCGATGCTTGCCGAAAGCCTTCCCCACAAAGTAGGCACCAATATCAGCAATCCATACCAACACCATTGTCGATAACAGAAAAGTTAAACCAATCTCCCGCAAAAAGATCAGAGCGAACCAAGTGGCTGGGAGCAAAATCAATCCCAAAATGGAATAGAAGTAACGCCACTTATCTAGGGGAAGATTTAAGCCTCTTGCAAGCATAAAAGGGGCATTAAAGAACCAAAACATCACAGCAAGAGCTAACAAAGCAAATTGCCATACTGGATTATTGAGGGCCAATAAACCCAAGATGATCATCAAGCAAAATATAGGGTAGATGATTTCTCCGCGACGAGATCCTGGCGTAATTAAGCGACTCCACTCCCATGCAGCAAGCAAAACGGTCAAGAGAAAAAAAGCGCTTAGGTAAATTGCTGGGAGTAAAAAAAGGATAGGCAAAAGGACTGCCAGCAGAATAGTGGCAGTAATGATTCGGGTCTTTAGCATTTTGTTTTCTGGAATTGGATCAAACTGCATCGCTCATTGCTTGCGGCACAAGCTGAGCACTTGTTCGACCGAAACGACGCTCTCGCTGACCAAACCATTCGAAAGCTTTATGTAATTCAGCTTCATTAAAATCAGGCCACAGAATATCGGTAAAGTACAGCTCGGTATAAGCGAGTTGCCATAATAAGAAGTTACTCACCCGCTGCTCTCCACCAGTCCGTATAAATAAGTCAGGCTCTGGCGCATAAGCCATCGATAAATGCGGCTGCAATAACTCTTCGGTGATTTGTTCAGAAGTTAAGTTTGGATTAGCATCAAGGCAGCGACGCATGGCTTGCAAAATATCCCAACGACCACCGTAATTCGCTGCAATCGTAAAGGTCAAACTCTTGCAGCCCGCGGTCTTCTCTTCGGAAAACTGCACCATCTCTTGAATTGCAGAATCAAAGCGACTTAAATCCCCAATCAAGCGGAGAGAAATATCATTCTCAGCAAGACGCCCCACTTCACCTTTAAGGGATTTCAGAAACAGCTTCATCAGGAAACCCACTTCTTCTGGTGGGCGACGCCAATTCTCGGAGCTAAAGGCAAACACTGTTAGATACTCAACACCGATACGGCGACACTCTTCGACAATTTTTCTAACAGCGCTCAAGCCTTCAGCATGTCCTGCTACACGCGGCATGTGACGTTTACTTGCCCAGCGGCCATTGCCATCCATAATGATCGCCACATGACGAGGAATAGTACTCACCTCAGGAACGACCAAGGTAGAGCTAGCGTGTGGGGTCATAAAAACAGAATAAAGAATTCAATCAATCAGGTTACTAAACCGTCATGATCTCTTTTTCTTTTTCAGAAACGATCTTGTCAACGTCGATTACGGCCTTATCAGTCATCTTCTGGATTTCATCGGTAGCGCGACGCTCTTCATCTTCAGAGATTTCTTTATCTTTCGTTAAGCGCTTAAGGTGCTCATTGGCATCGCGACGTAAATTGCGTACGGCAATCTTGGTTTCTTCACCCTCGTTTTTAACTACCTTGGTTAAATCACGACGGCGCTCTTCCGTTAAAGCTGGCATTGGTACGCGAATTACTGTTCCCTGAGATGCCGGATTTAGCCCTAAATCAGAATCACGAATCGCTTTTTCAATCGCCGCAACCATGGTTTTTTCAAATGGTTGAACGTTGATAGTGCGAGCATCCGCTAAGCCCAAGCTAGCCACCTGACTTAATGGCGTTGGATTGCCGTAATAATCGACTTGAATGTGTTCCAGAATTCCAGGGTTAGCACGTCCAGAGCGAATCTTCGCTAAATTGGTTTTTAAAGCATCAAGAGACTTGTGCATCTTTTGATCGGTAGTGGATTTAATTTCTGCTGCGGACATCAAGCCTCCTATTAAACGTGTACTAGTGTGCCTTCAGGCTCACCCCGAACCACGCGCATCAAGGCGCCTGGCTTAAGAATTGAAAATACTTTGATTGGCAACTTGCGGTCTCTGCATAATGCAAACGCAGTTGCGTCCATAACCTGCAAGTTCTTAATGAGGGCTTCATCAAAGGTAATAGTCTTGTACAAGGTAGCGGTAGGATCCTTTACTGGATCGGCGCTATAAATGCCATCCACTTTAGTGGCCTTAAGCATGATCTCGACACCCATTTCAGCACCGCGCAAAGCGGCTGCAGTATCAGTGGTAAAAAATGGATTGCCAGTACCTGCTGCAAAAATAACAACTTTACCTTCGCTCATCGCACGAATCGCTCTTGGGCGAATATACGGCTCAACCACTTGATCCATACGCAAGGCAGACTGGACTCGCGCCTCAACGCCTTTTTGTCGCAAAGCATCTTGTAAGGCCAGTGAGTTCATCATGGTTGCCAACATTCCCATGTAATCAGCTGTGGCTCGATCCATGCCGGCTGCCCCACCCGCCACACCGCGGAAAATATTGCCGCCACCGATAACGATAGCCAACTCCACCCCGCTACCCACTACCTCTGCTATTTCAGCGACCATGGCGTCAATCGTGACTGGATTAATGCCAAAGGCATCATCCCCCATAAGGGCTTCACCAGATAGTTTAAGTAGGACGCGTTTGTAGGCTGGCATGGTTTCCTGTTTTCCGTAATTTGCCAAGTCATTTACAACTTAGCTTATTGATCTTTAAGTACTTTTTAATATCTCCAGCAAATTATAAAGGTCTTAAGCCGGATAAAACAAAAGGGCATAGAAACTGAGGTTCCTATGCCCTTTTGAGCATTACTAAGACTGGGATTGCCCCAGCCAAATCATTTAAGCAGTTGCTTTAGCAGCGGCAACCTGGGCGGCTACTTCAGCCGCAAAGTCATCCTGACGCTTCTCAATGCCCTCACCTACAACAAACATGGTGAAACCCTTGATTGTCGTATTAGCAGCCTTAAGCATTTGCTCAACAGTTTGCTTATCGTTTTTCACGAAAGTTTGGTTTAATAAAGACACCTCTTTGAGGAACTTCTGAATAGAACCCTCAACCATCTTTTCAACAATCTCAGGTGGCTTGCCAGATTCAGCAGCTTTTTGAACGGCAACACTCCGTTCAATAGCAATTGCTTCAGCAGGAACGTCGGCCATAGACAAAGCTACTGGCTTCATTGCAGCAATATGCATTGATACGTCTTTAGCAGCCGTCTCATCACCCTCAAACTCAACCGTCACGCCAATACGAGCACCGTGGAGATAAGAAACCAGCTTATTGCTACCAGCAAAACGCTTGAAGCGACGTGGCATGATGTTTTCGCCAATCTTACCGATCAAGGCGCTGCGAACTTCATCCACAGTTGAACCGTTCATCGGCAAGGCCAATAAAGCAGCTACGTCAGATGGGTTCTGTTCAGCAATCATCTTTGCACACTCGTTTGCGAATGCCAAGAAGTCATCGTTCTTCGAAACGAAATCGGTTTCGCAGTTCACTTCAAGCAAAGCACCAGTAGTGCCGTTGATGAATGAAGCAACAATACCTTCAGCAGTAACGCGGGAAGCAGCTTTACCAGCCTTGCTACCCAGCTTTACACGCAGAATTTCTTCTGCTCTAGCCATATCACCATCAGCCTCGGTTAAAGCTTTTTTGCACTCCATCATCGGAGCATCAGTTTTGGCGCGTAATTCGCCAACCATTGCAGCGGTAATAGCGGCCATTATTCAGCTTTCCCTTCTTCAACAAACTCTTCTTCGCCTTCTTTAACGGCTGTCAAGATTTCTTGAACAGAGTTTGATTTACCTTCGAGGATCGCATCAGCAATACCGCGAGTGTAGAGAAGAACAGCTTTGCTTGAGTCATCATTACCAGGAATGATGTAATCAATGCCTTCTGGTGAGTGGTTGGTATCAACCACGGCGATTACTGGAATGCCAAGCTTGTTAGCCTCAGTAATAGCAATCTTGTGATAGCCAACGTCCACTACGAAAATGGCATCAGGAACGCCATTCAGATCCTGAATACCACCAAGTGCTTTTTGCAATTTGTCGAGATCACGGTCGTTAGTCAAAGCTTCCTTCTTGGAAAGCTTTTCCCAGTCGCCAGCTTCTTTAGCAACTGCCATGTCTTTTAAACGCTTCAGTGAACCTTTAACAGTTTTGAAGTTGGTGAGCGTACCACCCAACCAACGACTGTCGATATAAGGCATACCAGCACGTGCAGCTTCTTCAGCAATGATTTCACGTGATTGGCGCTTTGTACCAACAAATAAAATCGTGCCACGATTAGCAGCAAT
>Ga0364894_10182_pt1 | contig 33370 bp, 41 predicted proteins | sample ExccelJu500001D4_FD_206942 | JGI IMG/M metagenome (GOLD analysis project Ga0364894, IMG submission 206942) | Enriched cells from Trout Bog Lake Hypolimnion, Wisconsin, USA - BchlTB.July16.5000.01.D4 | ecosystem: Environmental > Aquatic > Freshwater > Lake > Hypolimnion/Profundal zone | place: USA...
TGAAAAAGCCTGCCTTGCACAAGGCGAGACGATTAGCCGAACCCAGGTGATGCGCTTAATTCAAGAGCTGGGCTTTAGTTGCCAAAAGCCCAGCCTTGATAACCAAGCCCAATTGCGTAAATGGGAGCGTTTGGGTTGGATTGAGGTTTAGCTCAATTTATATGAGCTCAACGGCGTTGCGTTTGAGGTCATCATTAATATCGATGTACTTTTGGGTTACGGCAATCGAGCGGTGGCCTGCCAAGGAGGCGAGGACCCGCACGGAGATTCCCTTATTTGCGAGCGAGGTAATGAAATTTCTTCTTCCGGTATGGCTGCTCGCTCCGGAGATCCCGGCATTGCGGTAGGTCCAAAAGAACCATTGGCATAAAGAATTGGCACTAAAGCCTAATTGCTGGGCGGTAAAAAATAGCGGGATCTCAGGGCGGGAGGTTTCTCGGAATTTAAGATAGTTGGCCAATTCAGCTTTGAGCTTTTCGGGTAAGAAAACCGTTCTGGGATGGCGACCCTTGGTTTGCTCGGCAGTTAAGCGGATCTCCGATTTAATGGTTTTGTCGGGATTCATTACGTCCGAAATGGACAGGCTGGCAATTTCTCCGACTCTCATGCCTGACCAATGACTGGTGAGCATCATGGTGCGATTGCGTAGGGCAAACTTTTTGGTATTAATAAAACGTAAAACCTGATCTAACTCTGCTTGCGTTAATGTTTTGGCTTGGGACATTTGTTTTTCCTTTAGATAAATAAAAACACACATACAGTTTGTTTTCTTTTGCTCAAAAGGACGACCTCAATTTGCTAAATCAAGACCTTCCAAGAATCAATGACTTAGCGGCAAAAATCAAAGCGGATAAGAATAGTCTAATTTTCTTATCCGTTTTTCCTATTCAGTATTTAGCTTTGATTGCGGCTAATCCGTGGGAAATAGACAACATCGAGACGACAACTAAACCCTGCAAACAAGCAAACACCTCAAATCAGCCCTACAAGCGTTCGATGTATTTCTCAGCTACTTAGTGCTGTGATGATTGAAGATCAGTGCTTGTAGGGCTATTTTGAGAGGGTATTTTTAGGGCTTGCTTAAGCTGCCAGTATTTAAATCCACATTGGTAGCGATAAAGATGGGCTTATTAGCACCCACTGCCTTACAGGCATGCGCTTTTAAGTCCCATTCCTCGTTTGTTCCATTTGGAACATCCTCAATTTCTATGTGAACCTCTCCCGTTGATTGTAGGTAAATGCAATAGCCATCGACCAACTGTTTTGATTTGGTCAGGGGCTCGTAATGAACAATCCACGACATCACTAGGTCTGGTGTATTGGCTACGCCGCAGGCTGCTAAATTATTCAATATATTGATTTGCCCGTTTGTTTTGGCGGTATGTTGGAATTGTTCATATTCATAAAAGTCCACCAGATATTTTTGGTTCGGGTTATGAAGCTCTACCGAGCCGTTGTAAATTGCTCTGCGGAACAATCCTTTGCCAAATGGGGTGTTGAACTTCTCATTGATAAAGCCTCTGATTGCGATTTGTCTCATTTTTATTCTCCTTGTGTTCTAAATTGAGTTCTCGTTGCGAGCGTTGCTCAGTTGGTCACTGAGTTGGTTACAAGAGAGATCAGAAAAGATCAGTTGCAGTAACAGTCGCAGATCTCAGTAGAGGAGCTACGAAGTGCTGTCGCCTTGTTGTTTACTTCGTCAGTTACCAAGTCAGAGTTACTCATTTGCCACTACCAGTAACTCCTTAGCAACTACTCAAACTCGACTACCCGTCAGCAACTTCTTTTTCTTATCTGCGACATCTACTGTGTAACCAAGCAACTCGCAAAAATATTTATGCCTTGATAACAAAAGCCGTATTTTTTCTATCCAAAATTATCGAATTTGATGAAGAAGGCAAAAAGAGGTCGTCCGTTTGGGGTTTCGAAATTAACTTGTGTATGCCCATTAACAAACAAGGAGAAATTAAATGAGCGCATTAAGTAACCTCAAGTTAGTAGCAGTAAAAAAGCCAACCCATATGCCAGCAATAGTGATTCGCAGAAATAAGCTCTCATCGAAATTGTGGGAGCAAATCAATTTGGCAAAGAGTCAGATGGATGGCAAGCCCTTTGTAGTAATGAAATATAGTTCCGTTAAAGATCCTGCTACTGGATTGCGTAAACAAGTCGAAGTTCCAAAAAGAATTAAGCCGTGGTGGTTCCAATCAGAACAAGGCAAAGTCTGTGTGTCAGTCAAATATGGCAGCTGGACGATTGAGCTTGCTAAAGGGAGGCCAAGTGTTGAAGTGGGAAGTGGTCCAGAGCTAGTAAAAGCGTTGGAGTCGATTAAGACTGCTGTTGAAGCTGGTGAGCTCGATGCTCAGATCGAAACAGCCAGCGCCAGTTTAAGAAGTGGATTTAAGCGATAGAAGTTTGATCTCAAGGGGCCATGGTGCAGCCCATGGCCCTTGCTGACCTAGAAAATATTTAGACGCTGAATAGCGCACCTAAATATCTATATGAAAACATTTCAATTAACCATCAAAATCTATAACTCAGAAGTAACAACAATCATTCACGCTATCAACGCAGAGCAAGCTAAGCTTATAGCTCGTAGTTAGGGTGCGCGAGTTATTGCCGTTACAGAGATTTAACCTCTAACTGCCCACTTTTGCTTTGGGGGCTGGATCATGGCCTTGATAAATATCTATATGAAACGATATAAGGCAACAGTCAATGCGGCAGGTATGTGGGTAGAGACAATTCTCTTCGCACAGAACCAAGCGCAGGCATACAAGCTATTTCAGGCCATCTTTGGCGCCAAAAACGTGCCTCATCAACCACAGCAGATTGGCTAAATCCAGCCAAGTTTTTTTATTTGGGTAATGACCGTATCAATCACCTCATTGGCTGCAGTGGCAGGCTTTCCGTTACCGCAATTTCCAACTACAAACCTCTTATTGCTTTTGTGAATATAGATGTGAGAGCAATAGCGATTGCATCCATCATTGAGAAGTAGCTCTAAATAGGCTTCATTGCTATTTGTGTCATACCTTTCTGTCAGGCTTGATGAAGGCATTAACTTCGAGTTCTTATTGGCAAGATCTCGTATCAAATCAATAAGATGATTTACTAGGGATAGATATTCAGAATGCAGGGCTGGATTATCTAGCGCCAATTCATCAGTGGTAATGGTGTGCAATGTATGCAATATCTCCCCCAACTATTCTTTGCTAAATACTATATGCGTTTTAATGAAATAGCCAATAACCCCCCAATCAAACCTTTAAGCCCCGAGCAAGCAAGGCTTAAATCAATGAAAGATCGCGTTAAGCGAGATCAAGAAGCCGTTAAGGCTGAAAGAGCTAGGCAACAAATGCACAAGGCGCAGCAAGACTTAAGCGCAATTCATGGGCAAAAGTAAAGAAAAACCCTTTTTAAATGCCTAATTCTTATATTGTTGTAAATAAACACCCTAATAGATTGGGGTAATAGATATCTGTACAATCCATAGCAACAACACCCCCCAAGCCTCTTAACAATGCTCACCCCGGGGGGTTTTTTACTTATGAGATATCAAAAACCATCAACCACAATTCAAGAGCAGATTGCGATTATGCGAAATCGCGGACTGATTGTTCCTGATGAGAGTTATGCAAGACAGTATTTGGAATTTATTGGTTACTTTAGATTGGCGGGATATGCATTGCCATTCCAGTTGAATTACAACGCTGATGGAACCCACGAATTTTTGCCCAATACTCGCTTTGAAGATGTTGTTGACCTATACGTGTTCGATAGAAAACTTCGTCTTTTGGTTATAGATGCGCTGGAGCGAATTGAGGTTGCCGTAAGGGCTACCATTAGTCGGCAGATGAGCGAGAGAATTGGTGCGCACTGGTATTTGGATGGAACTCCATTTTTCCCTGGTTTTGATCATGATGATTTTTTGGATCGCTTAAAAAAAGATATTGGTCACGACCATTCTAGAAAAGCTGTAAGACAAATATTCATTCAGCACTACTACGATAAGTACGCCGATCCTGCATTGCCTCCATCATGGATGGTTTTCGAAGTTTTATCGCTGGGTACGGTGTCCAAGATTTTTAAAAATCTTACCAGAGAGCATCAAAAGCCAATTGCTAAAGAATATGAGCTTGATGTCTCAATATTTGCCTCATGGCTACATGCCTTAAGTTACTTGCGGAATCTTGCGGCTCACCATCAGCGTTTATGGAACAGAAGATATACGATTAGGCCTGCTGTTGCTAGAAAGGTTGCAAATGACCTATCTCAACAAGATCGGTTTTATGCCCAAGCGGTAATGATTCAAGTTTTACTTAAGAAGATTTCGCCTGGGACTGTCTGGGGCGCTCGTTTATTGGATTTATTTATCGAATACCCATCAATTGAGATTAAGCGCATGGGATTTCCCGAAAATTGGAATTCAAGAGATATTTGGCAATAGTTTGTTCGAGTCGCCCGCACCGTCCCGCAGGATTTACCATCCCCACCCAGCTAGGATTTACGGCGTTTTCTCAAGAGTTAGTCACTGTAGGCACATTTTCCTAGCCTGCCGACAGTTTCATTTATAATTCCAACTCTTGGCCTGGTAGCTCAGTCGGTAGAGCAGAGGATTGAAAATCCTTGTGTCGGTGGTTCGATTCCGCCCCGGGCCACCATAGATAACACTGATACACCCTAATCGAATGGTTAGGGTGTTTTAGTTTGTACGCTACCCCCACTGTATTAAACGCTACCCCCACGCTTTTCTAACCCACCCCCATCCAAAGATGTTGTTTAAAACAACATTAAGGGGGTTAGGGGTTGTCGATATGCTTCCACATATACCAACACCCTACAGTTCTGTAAGGTTTCCATTTCTCTGCTGTGTCTGAAAACGACTCTGCGTTGGGATAAAGAATACCGTGCGCACGATTGAGCCCCGCATCATTAAGCGGAAGCACATCTAACCTGTTAAGCGTAAACATTAAGAACATCTCCGCCGTCCACTTTCCAACACCCCAAAATGATGAGAGGTACCCAATAACCTCCTCATCTGTTAAATCTTTGAAGTGCTTTAAATCAAGTCTTCCCATAACCGCTTCTTTAGCAATACCTTTTATTGTTTTTATTTTTGCTGAAGATATCCCGCAACCCCTTAATAACTCATCTTTAGCGTTCAAAATATTTTCAGGTTTGAAGGGGCGTCTTCCGACAACCTTCACAAGTCTTTTTTTAATAACACTGCTTACAGTTGAAGAGAGTTGCTGACTAATAACCGAACTAACTAAAGAGTCAAAAGGATTTCTTTTCTTTGCTGTTGCTATTGGAGAAGAACCAAACTGTTTGATTAAACGAGAAAGAACCTTATCTTTTTTTGATAAATGTTTTTCAATAGTTAGCGCATCAGTCATAGGTTGTCCTCGTTATTTTCCGAAAGTAAAATACATACACAATGATTACTTTAAGCGAGGATAGGTGTTAAGGGTAAAAGAAACTCAAATCTCTTATTTCACCCAACCCTTACGAAAAAATAATCATCATTCACCACTTAGTAATCTTAACTACTCAACACCTAATACGCTTTTATTAAGAGACGGTGAAGTTTTGCTGTATCGCAGAAATCGCTCTCCGTACTGGCAGTGTAGTTTTAAACTACAAGATGGAAAAAGAGTAAGAATCAGCACAAAGAAAGCATCGATAGAAAACGCAACCACAGCCGCTTGTGAAATATACGATGAATCCCGTTTCCGTCAAAGGTTAGGATTAGCACACAGAAGCAAAACCTTTTCTGAAATAGCACACGAAACGCTAAAAGAACTTCGAAAAAAAATAGACTTAGGAAAGGGAAAGACTGCTTATCACTCGTATGTTAGTTGTATAGAGAAATATTTTCTTCCATTTTTTTCGGATAGAAGATTGGAGGAAATAGCGAATACAGATATATCTGAGTTTGAGGTGTGGAGAAATAAGCAAATGGGAAAGATTCCCAAAGCCTCTACTCTTAATAACTTCGCAAGTGCGTGGAGTCAGATAGTAGGTACTGCTGTTAGCAGGGGTTGGATTAGCGAGAGAGTTCCAATCCCAAAACTTTCTATACACGGTGCTAAAAGTAAACCTCGCCCAGCCTTTAATAGAGAAGAAGTTGATTATCTGCTTTGCTATATGAAAGATTGGAGTGAGAAAGGCAGGCTTTCAGTTGAAAGGGAGATGCGCCCGCTGTTGCGCGATTATGTTGAGATATTGTTATATACAGGGATACGACACGGTACAGAAGCATTGGGTATTACTTGGAAGGATATAACTTGGTATTCGGACAAGGGTAAAAAATATCTCCGTATTTGGGTAGATGGAAAAACAGGTGGTAGATGGCTGATAGCAAAGCACGATGCTATCAATGCTTTAAAAAGACTTCATAGCAGACAAGTCGATATCAATGAAATAGAGTTTGATGATTTATTAAAAACAAGCAACCAGAAAAAGATATTCAGATTTAGGGATGGTTATCAGCCACCAAGTTTAAATGGAACCTTTAGAAGATTGATGCGTGAGTGTGGAATGGAAAAAGGGGAAGATGGACAAAACCGCACCTTATATTCAATACGACATACATACGCAACTTTTGAACTTTTAGAGAAGGGAACTAACATTCACACTCTATCTAAGCAAATGGGTAATAGCGCCGCTATGATTGAAAAGCACTATAGCAAACTCACAGCAACACTGGCTGCTGATAAGTTAGCGTAAACAGCTTAACTTTCACATAGATTTCGGGTTGAAAGTAAAATATTGATAATGTCGAACTAATAAAGCAACTTAAAAAATATCGAGTTAAGTACGAAAATATGAAAAAAGTCGCAAAAACACCAAAAGAGTCACAACGAGACTTATTTGGAAATGTGAAAGTAAAAAAGTACAGCAAGAGTTCCCCGCGTCTAATAGATTTATTTGCGGGTATAGGTGGTATTCGTATGGGCTTTGAGTTGGAGGGTTGTGAAACAGTGTTCACCTCAGAGTGGGATGAAGCCGCACAAAAGACTTATGAAGCAAACTTCGGTGATAAACCTTTTGGTGACATTACTGCTGTGGATGAAAAAACCATACCCCCCTTTGATATCTTGTTAGCAGGATTTCCGTGTCAGCCTTTTTCGCAGGCAGGGTTGAAAAAGGGGTTAGCAGATACGAGAGGAACATTATTTTTTGATGTAGCGAGAATCGTAAATCATCATCGTCCACGTGTTGTCTTTTTAGAGAACGTCAAAAGGTTTAGAACGCACGATGGAGGTAATACATTCCAAGTAGTTAAAGATGTATTAGAGGGTATGGGCTATAGCGTTTATTCTGAAGTGCTTAACGCAAAAGATTTTGGTGTTCCACAAAATAGAGAGCGCATATACATCATTGGAGTTTTGGGGGATGTAGATTTTTCGTTCCCAACACCACCAAAAACTGAAGTAAAACTCGGTGACATACTTGAGAAGAAGGTTGATGCGAAATACACAATCTCAGATACATTATGGGCTGGGCACCAAAGACGTAAAGCGGAACACATAGAGAAGGGAAACGGTTTTGGATACTCGTTGTTTAATGAGAAATCAAAATACACAAGCACAATCTCCGCAAGATACTACAAAGATGGTTCTGAGATATTGATAGAACAAAAAGGGAAGAATCCTCGCAAACTCACTCCACGTGAAGCCGCAAGATTACAAGGGTTTCCCGACACCTTTGTATTACCAGCAAGTGATACACAGACGTACAAGCAGTTTGGAAATAGCGTTGCTGTTCCTGTTGTAAATGCTTTAGCAAAGGAAGTGCTAAAGACTATGAAGAAAATCAATCCTAAAAAAGTTGAGCATAAAAAGATAAACGTTGAGAAGATTAAAAAAGAAAAAGTATCAGCCGCTTTAAAAGCGTTAGAAACTTAAAGTGTTTTTAATATCTCATCTAAACGTTTGAAGTAGAGATAAGGTGCGAGAAGCGTGTCTTCTCCACCACCACCACCCCTGCTGTTACTCCAGCTAACACCCTTTAAGAAGTCATCAATAAAGAGTGAATCCCATTGAACAAAAAGTCTGTCAGTTCTATTGTTTATTCTTCGAACGTTATATAGAACTGATAAATCAAGTTTATTGAGAAGATAGAGATACCAGAGTAATCTTCGTGAATCCCAACCGTACTGCCACTTTGTCATTGATTCTCCATCTTCAATAGGAGATTTTTCCTTTATCTCAACCAGTACAACTTTATCGTCTTTTAAGATAAAACCATCTAAGTCGATGAACTGTCTGCTTTGCGCTTGTCTCATAACGTTGTCTAAAAAATAACGAGTAGCGTATATCTTCTTAAGTGTTCGTATATCGTACTGTTCAAAATATCGAAACTGTTCGTCCCCCCTAATCTTAAATAGACTTGGATTTCTTGCTGGTAGATTAAAGTGTCGAAGTATTACTGAGAAATCTTGTATTTGATGGGTAGAAAAAGTTGCTGTCGTTTTATCAAAATGATAGAAAATGTATTTTGGTTTAAGAATGGTTGTGGTTGCTTTTACCCCATCGTGTTGGGTGATTTTGAAAGGCTCAGTCGTCCAATCATCTTCTAATACTTGTATATAAATCATCTCATCAACTTCATCCCATTGAGAGATGCGCTTATATACAGTTGTATATGAGGTTGGGGCTTCATAGTCTATGGTGGTGTAAAAGAACTTATTTTTATCATCTTCGGCGCCGCTTATTTTTTTAGAAATAAACTGTCCACCTTCAACAAAGCGTAGTTCACTTGAAAAGTCTGAAACTGCTTTTTCAAACTCCATCTCCGCTTTGAATCCCAATACACGACGCTTGAAGTAGTCATTATTTGCGACATTAGCATCAGATACGGTGCTTGTAGCAGTACAAAGAACCTTTTGTAAACTGTCTATAACCCTATTGGTTTCACTCATATTCTCATTCAATGTTGTCTGCTACATCTCCGCTGTAGTTGCGGATAAGTTCCCAGTTATCAAGCAGTTGAAGATGAGTCCAGCTTGATGGGGGTTTTCTTTTGTACCAAAGACACTTAACTTCAACTCTTAAAACTCCATTGAACAGACTAAAGGGTTGGGGAATATCTGCTAACTCAAATACATCATCTACAACCGCATTTCTAATAGAAGCAGATTTAACTCGGATTGCTAAAGTATCTACAGCACGTCGATAAGATTTCACAGTAGCGTTTGGGTTTGTATTAGGAACGTCTTCCCAGTTAGTGTTTATTTCGTTTGTCATTAGATATATGAAAAGTAATAGAAACTATAAAGATGGTACCAATAAAAAAACCCACCGTATAGGTGGGTTTCAATCTATCTTTGTTGTTTAAAACGACAACTCTACAGATTCCTCTATTAGTTCTTTGATTTTTCTCGCATAAATCGTCGAAAGTGAATCCATTATGTCTCTCGCTGAACCATTACAGCTGTCAATAAGTTTTAATAAGTCAGCATCAGCGACACCTTCGATTTTGTTATCTGAAAGAATGTTTTTAACGTAAGGTAGCCATTTCCTAGCTGGTGCCCCGCACATATCAACTCGAATACTTCGATTGATAACTCCCCGTTCAATCTTGTCGATATGGTTAGTTGTCAAAATGAAGATGCTGTGGGATGTATTCATAGCCGCTTTTAAAGATGCTTGAGCCGCATCCGTTAAGTTATCTATCTCATCTAAAATAAAATAGTGGTAGCCGCTATGATTAAATGAAATCAACATTGATTGGTTTTCAATGCGCTTCATCAACTCAGCACCGTTCATACCTTGCTTACATTGAATGAAATCAAAATCGCACAGTTCCTTGTTGGTTTTAATCGACTCGATAGCGGCGGGAAGCATTCTTGCTAAAGTTGTCTTACCGCTACCCCAAACCCCATATAAAAGTATTCCATTCTTTCCGTTTGAAGGAAAAGGCTTCCTTCCTTCTGTTATTTCCTCAATACGTGTCTTACCCTCTTCGCTACCAAAAATGATGTCGCTGATAGTCATAGGTTGATATGCGTTTGCGTCTAATAGTTTCATATAAATCTCCAATAGTTTGAAAGGGGGGGTTTCCCCCCCAATACCGTTAAACAGACTTGTTTACGATTTGATTGACTATTTCGCTTGTGACATTACTGTCATTAGCCGCTTCCGTTTGACGTGCTGTCTCATTGATTTCAGATACAGACATACCGTAAACAGCAACCAAAGTAGCGTTCACTGCTGTCTTTCCGTAAGAAACCGCTTTAACAGTAAAGGTGCTATCAGCGTTTTGAGTTGCTAATAAAACGCATAGTTCCCCTACTTTTTCGACATCTACGATTCGACTTAATGCTTCACTGGAAACCGTAGCAAGCGTTTTGGAAGCAACTGTTCCACTCGCTTTTTCTGCTTTTTGTTTTGGGGATACGTATTTGTCTGATTTCGACAAACGGATTTCCTGTAAGCCCCCGTTCTCAGTTATGAACTTTGGAATGTCAGAAATAGCAATATTTCGCTTTTTCGCTTCACGCAATACCAAACTATATGTAGTGATACGTGAACGCTTTACAGCACCGAATACACACTGAACGATGCGGTTCATAGTTGGGGTTGAATCTTTGAAAGTAAACCCTAACTTTGATGCGAATGCTTTCAAGCCTTCACGTCGTTCTTTTGCTTCGGTTTCTCCACCTCGCATTCCAAACTCCGCTGTGTAGCAACTTTGAAGGATGCTGTAAAGCATTTCGTTTGAAGTGCGATAAACAGTAGATTCCCACGTTTGACGTTCTTCGCTTAACTTCGTAAGCAGATTTAAAGACTGCTGTTTTGCTGAAACAGTGGTTTGTGGGATGTTGTTTAAAACAACTTGTTGTGTTGAAGGGTTTTGAACTGCTGGTTGATTTAATAATGTAGACATAATAAACTCCGATTAAATGTTAAGAAAATGTGTCGCGAGCACATATGTAGTATAGGATTTTTGGTAAGCATTTCCGATACCAAAAGAATATGAACTATTTTGAATGTTAAGAAAATGGTAAAGTTTTTTGCGAAATATCCGACTTTTGGAACAAAGCACAATCGAAAGACTGCTTCGTATCAACAGATGAGCCCCTACTATTGGTGGTGGGAGTATTTGAGAAGAAATAAAGACTATTTAGAGTGTTGTGAAAACGAAGGTAAGGGAAAGTTATCTGAGTTGTATAAGGATTTTGGAGATGTAAGGGGGGAGAGTTTTAGAGAGTGGTGGAGAGTTAAGGCTGTTCCCTTGTTTGCTGAAAAGCGTTCAGATATTCGAGTTGATGAGATTCAAAGTAAAGATGAGATACCAAGTGAGTGGGATAAAGATGATGTAATGATTCTTAAGATTTCATTGGGGATGGATAAAAAATCTATCAAAAAGATATTCAATCAAATACTTAAAAAAAGACATACAACTGAAAGAGGACGTCCCGTTCAAAAGTTTGGAAAAAGTACAGCAAAGTATCCAATCAATCAAAACTTCACTATTGATAATCTTCGTATTGGGTTGGAAGTCTATGACTTGTACAAAAGCACAAGAGAGGGAGATAAAAAGTTGAAGTTATGGGAGATTGGAGTTGAAAAGCGATTATTAGCAGACTCTATGCCCCATCCTAGTGATGACAACGGAGAAAAACTGCTTAAAAGAAATCGTCTAGCGGCTACCGTTAGTAGGTATATTAAGCAAACAGAAAAAAGAATAGAAAATGTTGGAAAAGGAATATTTCCTTAATGTTGTTTTAAACAACTACACCAACTCAACAGCCTTACGTTTCATTTCATCATTTACATCAATATAAGTTTGAGTGATAGCAATACTGCGATGTCCTGCTAGGCTTGCTAATACTCTAACTCCAATACCTTTGTTAGCGAGTGATGTAATAAAGGTGCGTCTGCCACTATGTGATGAAGCACCACTAACCCCCGCTTTTCGGTACAACCAAAAGAACCATTGAGTTAAGGTATTCGCAGTAAATCCGTGCTTCTTCTCAGTAAAAAATAGTGGTTTAGTTGAATCTTTAGGTTTGTAGAACTTTAGGTAGTTGTCCCATTCTTCACGCAACTTATCATTGATAAAGACGGTTCTTCCATAGTTCCCTTTTGTTTGATTGGAAGATAGTCGAACCTCATTCTTAATAGTTCCATCATCATTTCTAACATCGCATATACGTAATGCGGCTATTTCACCTACACGCATACCACTCCAATAACTTGTAAGTAGCATTGTTTTGTTTCGAATGTTGTAGCGTTGTTTTGTGCTGATATAACGAAGCACTTGTTCAAGTTCTGATTGAGTAAGGGTTTTTGCTTGGGACATTTTCTACCTCCATATAAGATTTTGTTGTTATTAGTATGTTTTCTTATTGGAAATATTCCTACCGAAAAAAGACTTTCCAAAAATCAATGACTTACAAAACGTGAAAAGATTTGTGTAGAAATCTTTACTGACTGTATTTACCCTGTAGTCAAAGAGCCACAGTCAAATCAACGCTATACGCTGTCAAAAAGTGAAGTTGGGTATTAGCGCACAAAGAAGGAACAAAAAACGCTTGTAGACGGTATTTGATGTACTACTTCAAACTGCTACAGAAATCTCATATGTACAGTAGATTTTTTATAGCGCAGTTTTTTATGGTGTTGGAGAACCTAACCAGTGGTGATTTAATCTAACTCGGTTATATATAAGCAGACTACGTCCGCTTGTGTTTCGCATTCGCTTCGCTTCTGCTTCACACATTTTTTCTTTTGATTACATATAAGAAGAAAGCCGATAGCAACGCAGTTGCTGAGGTTCTTTTCATTTACGGAGAATGCTTCACCCATACGACGGCTATAGCGAGAGATGAATACTCACTATAGTCGTCGCATCGTGTTTTACGGTAAAAAGAACACCTCACACGCTGTAAAAAGATTTAATGAAAGACGGATGTATTAAAACTTTCAACTCACTTCAGCATTGGTTTGCTTTGTGAGAAATCTTGCGGCTTCCACTTATGCGTTAGGAACTTTTACAGCAGTCTCTAACAAGTGAGGGCTCATTAGCCGTCATATTTCAACCCTCGTTTGTACCCTTTTTAGAAGTGGCTTATCTTCGTTATTTTTTAAGTTGGTAGTTTTGTCTGTTTACTTTGTTTTGAATATTCAATACTGCGTATGCGGTGCCTTTGCTGATTTTCTTCTGTAGTAGAGGATTCTTCATTGAATGAATAAATGTTTTAAGTTTGATTGTTTGCGTATTAGTAAGTAAATGTGATTGATGTTCTAAAAGGTTATGTGCTGTTTTTTGTGCTTTAAGTAAATGAACGTCGGTTGAAGCAAACTTCTTTTCGCTTAAACCATTCTCTTTAAACCAAGTTGTTCTTAAGTTGTCTATTTGTTTTTGATTCATACAAATATTTAGTTAAGTGATAAGAAATCATTATTAAATCTGACTAAATATTTGGTAGGTTGAGAGGATTCGACTAAAAGTGGTTGTTCAAGTTCGGAAGGTGAACATATAGTTAAAACACTTAAACAAAGTGGAGAACTAAATGAGTATTCTTTCTAATCTAAAACTAACTACTTCTAAAAAACCAACCAGCGTTTCACCCTTGCTTCATAGACGCTATAAGTTATCTAAACGTATATGGGAGCAGATTGAGTTAGCAAAAGCACAAAAGGTTGGAGAAACATTTACAACAAAGAAGTTCAAAAGTATTAAAGACATCAATGGTATTCGACGTAGCGTTGAAATGGATAAGAGGGTACGTCAATGGTGGTTTGTATCGGACAGTGGAAAGGTTTGTCTAAATATTCGATACGGAGCAAAGGTGATTGAGTTAGCAAAAGGTAAAACCGCTATTGAGGTTGCTAACGCAGATGAACTAATCCGAACATTGGAGCTTGTGAAATCCGCAGTTGAAGGAGGAGAGTTAGATACTCAAATCGAATCAGTAAGCGGTGCTTTGCGAGAGGGGTTCATCAAATAATGTTGTTTTAAACAACATTTAGAGAGGCGGGTTATTTAAGGAGTAGTAAATGAGATTTTTTGAGTTCGCAAAGATGATTAAACCCATAAAGCCTCTCAACCCCCAACAGTACCGTGTGTATTCGTTGAAGCAGAATGTTGAGAAGTCGAAGTTAGCATTGAAGAACGAGAAGGAACGTCAGAAGCGTCAGAAGGAACAAGAACGATTAAGAAAGAGTCGTATGAACCCTCAATCGCAAATCCCTCGTTGATGAAATGTAAAGAAATACGTCGATTTAGGTGGTTTTTGCGTCGAATAAGTGTGTTTTATAAAATAATGGTTGTGGGGATGAGAGGTATAGCAAAAATACTTTTTTCAAGTCACGCTGTTGAACTGTTTAAGACACGCTGACACACAAACGCCCCCAACCCTTTGATTTTCCTAAACACAGTTAGCACACAAAAATGAGGGGGTGGTACAACCTCTTGTTTTTAAAGTGAAGTCGAGTCTAGCAAGGGAGTTGAAAATCCTTGTGTCGGCGGTTCGATTCCGCCCCGGGCCACCAAGAAATACCAAAACCACCTCCGGGTGGTTTTTTCATTTGGTTTTGCCTGCCTGTAAAAACCCTATGCTACGATGATTATTCAAGCTTTTTCATAATGTTTGGCTTCTAAAAAGGAAATATAAGTGAAGTTGAAATTACTCATAGTAGTTTTTGGGCTGCTACCAGTATTCGTCTGTGCTCAGACCCCATCTAATATGCTGGGCACCTGGAAGGGCGTCAGCAATTCAGCTGTCTCTGGTTCTGGATTGTTTCACCCTACGGAGGCGGGTCAAGAAAAGACTGTACGCTTCAGAAACGTAGAGTATGTATTGGTTATAGACAGAGAAGATGGCAGAAACTTTGTTGGATCTATTGGCGCAACAAATAGTAAGCACCCAACTGATATTAAGCACAAAGAAGTGATACTTGGCGCTTATGCCAAAGACATGAAAAGTGGTGTGATGGTCAATGAAGTAGGAAGCTTTACGTTTAAATTGGCGGACACAAAAAATTTAGAAATTTGCTATTCCCAAGTCGCATCTAAATCAAGAGTGGCATCTTGCTTTGAAATGGTTAAACAATAAATTCTAAAAGAATAAAGCCTCTTAGGCTCTAGTCGATTTCGCCTCGGCCATCAAGAAATACCAAAACCACCTTCGGGTGGTTTTTTCATTTGGTCTTGTCTTAGAATGTTTCTCATATGACAAGGGACGAACGCTTTCATCAAATAGCCAAAGAGCTTGGATACGGCTTTCATGGAGAAATCAAAGTTGGAGGCAATTACAACCCTTTGGTTCAGCATGAAAACACTATCTATATCAGCGGCAAATCCCTCGCGTTGGCAGTGATGTGGTTATTCAGGGCGCCTTAGGTGCCGATGTATCGCTTGAAGCCGGACAGGTAGCGGCAAAGATTTGTGTGATGCGAGCAGTTGCGCTTTTACTAAGGCAGCTGGGATCATTGGACCGAGTTCAAAAGATTTTGCGGATCTCTGTCTATGTTCAGTCTTCAGCGAGCTTTACTCAGCAAAGCGAGGTTTCAGATGGGGCCTCTGAAGTTTTGTATTCAATCTTTGGTGATGCTGGGGTTCATTCAAGAACATCCGTTGGCGTATTTCAATTGCCTAAGAATGCCCCGGTAGAAATTGATTTCGTAGTGGCAGTAGATTAAACATCCTAGGCCCTAGTCGACTCTGCCTCGGGTTACCAAGAAACACCAACATCACCTTCGGGTGGTTTTTTGCATTTGCATTTGTGCAAATGCACCATTTTTATAAATGATATGATTTTCAAAGATGCTACAAAGCATTAATAATTAAAAAATAATAGGAGATATGCAATGCTATCGCGATTAATTGCTTTAATTGGCTTAACTTGCTCTATTGCTTTTGCGCACGCAGAAATTGTTAAGGTCGATGACTATATTGAAGGCGCCGATCCTGGAGTGAAGTTATTCGTTAGAAATAAGTTTGCCGAGCCAAAGATTAAGGCTACCAATAACAATGTGGTGCTTTTTATTCATGGTGCCACCTTTCCCTCTACACCTGATTTCGATCTGCAATTCCAAGATTATTCTTGGGCCGACTGGATGGTGAAGCATGGCTACATTGTGTATATGTTCGATAAGCGCAATTACGGATTTTCAAGCAGAGAAAAAGCCATGGATGAGCCTGCCACAAATAACCGCCCAGTTACCCGGTCATATCTAGCAATTAGAGATATCAATTCTGTTGTAGATTTCATTCGCAAAAAAGAGGGCGTTGAAAAGATTGACCTAATTGGATGGTCTTGGGGGGCAACAACGGCTGGCTTATATACCTCATTAGATAGCGAGAAGGTGAATAAATTAGTACTTTACGCACCGGCATACTCATATCAAAATCACACGAATCTCGGCGCAGGAAGTGGTTTGCAAAATAAACGAAAGCCAGATGAGTTTAACTATGCATTAGGGGCTTATCGTTTTGGCTCTAAGGCCGCCAATGATTCTAGGTGGGATGGAGAAATACCGTTAGAGGATAAAAATAGCATTCGAGACCCAGCGGTTCGTGATGCCTTTGCGATCGAGGCGCTAAAAACAGACCCCACCAGTGAGAGCAGAAACCCACCCAGTTTGCGAGCGCCAAACGGTGTTCTAGAAGATAGCTTTATGCAGGCTACTGGAAGACCTATTTGGAATGCTTCTTCAATTTATGTTCCAACTCTGGTCATTGCGGGTGAATTTGATACTTGGTCATTTCCTCAAGATCGGGCAATGGTGATGCGTGACTTAACAAATGCGCCTTATAAAAAGAGCGTTCAAATTAAAAATTCAACTCACTTTATGCTCTTCGAGAAAACTCGATATGAGTTCTTTAATGAGGTAAATGACTTCTTAAAATCTAAAATCTAAAAACTAATTAAATTAGGGTCTCCCATTCTCGGCCCTCGTTGATTCCGCTCCGGGCCACCAAGAAACACTAAATAGCCCACTTGTTGGGCTATTTTTTAAGTAAAAGCGCGCGCTCGGGTTACGCAGGACCCACCAAGAATCGTTAAAACCTTTATCAGAAATGATGGGGATCAAATAAAAAGGCCTTTTTAATGCTAAAGATGATTGATGTTCGAGTGGCTAATCTTTGCTTTTATCGAGTGTTGTTATTGGTATTGTGTAGCTATTCTTTGATGGGTTGTTCAGTTTTCTCTGCTGCTGGAACGGCGGTGTCTACAACGGCATCTGTTGCTGGAACGGCTATATCCACAACTGCATCTGTTGCTGGTAGTGTTGTCGGTGGTGCTATTAGTGTTGTAAAGCCATAACTCAAATTCTGCAGTCAACTCATTGGTAATATTTAAGAGGCTTGTGCCAAAATATTATCCTAAATACTATAACTGGTGAAATATGAAATTTTTTTTCAATACTCTTGCAGTGATTTTGCCAATCTTGGCCTTGAGTGGCTGTCTTGCTAGTACAACATCACCAGTAGGCGTGAATTGTGACTACAGCAAAGGCTTACCTTTGTGGGAAATGCCTCTTGATTGCCAGGCCGGAAGGTAGCTCTTCTGTCGGCGACTTGATTGAGCTTCAGTCGCCAAGAATCAAAATTAGCCCACTTGTTGGGCTAATTTTTTTAGCAAAGCAGAATAAATTTTTGAGGCTTGTTATTTCTCTGGTGAAAAGCCGCAATGGGCGCACTAATGAAGCATTAAATGTGTAGGCCATTTCAAGGGGGTCCAATGGCTTATTTCCCCTTGTGATAATTGCGAAATTTAATCAGAACTTGCTAAGAAGAATGGCGGGAGAATATTGAAGTAAAAGTAGAGTATTGGCAAAAATAGCTTCATTTCCATCTTTGCCCTAGTTGATTCTGTCCTGGGCCGTAGAATGTAACTTCAATGCCAATTAAGTTCATTCAGCTTTTAACTAGTACACACCGATCTCAAAAGACCAACTTTCAGTTGGGCGCATACATGGCATTTGTTGCTGGGGCTGTTAATGCTGGAGGATTTTTGGCGATTGCCCGCTACACATCACACATGAGTGGAATCATTTCTGGGATTGGCGATGATTTAGCCTTGAATAATTTCCTTTCAGTTTTGGGCGGTATCTCACTCCTTTTCTCTTTTCTATTTGGTGCTGCAACTACAGCCGTTATTGTTAATTGGGGGCATAGAAGAAGGATTCATAGTGAGTTTGCTTTGCCTTTATTGATTGAGGCTGTTCTCTTATTGGTTTTTGGTTTGGTTGGTGCTAACTTGAATCTATATCTCCCGTTAACGGTTCCAACAATTGCCTTACTCTTGTGCTTTGTGATGGGTTTGCAAAATGCCATTGTTACTAAGGCCTCTAAAGCTGAAATTAGAACTACTCATATGACTGGCGTTATTACCGACATTGGCATAGAGCTGGGTAAATTAGTCTATTGGAATAAATCGGAGGAGGCAAACAAGAAGGGTTATGTAAAGGTAAATCAAGAAAAGTTAAAAACCCATTTATGGATCTTCGGCATGTTTTTAATGGGCGGAATTATTGGGGCCATTAGCTTCAAAAGGGTTGGTTATATTTCTGTAGTGCCACTATCCCTTTCTCTGGTGTTGATAGCAAGTTTGCAGATCTATCGAGATGTTGTGGTGGCCATGAGAGGTGGCGACCATGGCTTTTAATCTAACGGTATCGAGCCTCTAGCGAGTACTACAGCCATCAGCGGATTTTTTATAAGTCCCTTTGTGTTTATATGTCTGGGTTGGTGATCAAGCACCAGAATGATGCCTAATAGAGATTTGTGCATTTTTTGGCTTGATACTATGTTTGTATAGTTAAGTTCATTCTTTAGCTATTCCTCCATAAGTTGTTATTTCAAGCCATCCTTCGGGATGGCTTTTTCTTTTAAGGAGGGTGATCTTTAGGGGGGGTGGGCGAAGACTTGCATCCTAATGTAATCGCTTAAGCGTTAATTAATAAGTTTGCATAGCGCTTGTATAGCAATTCTTAAATGACTTACGAGTAGTTTTTCGTTTCCACGGTTTCATTTCTTGGTAGTTTCCCTTGGGCTCATAAAAACCACTATATTTTGATGAAGTTCCCTATATCGCTCAATTACAAAAGGTTGTGATGACTGCAATTACCAAACCCCAGTCCAAATTCTCAGCGGTTATTCGCGTTACTAGCGGAAACTTTATTGAGATGTATGACTTCTTTTTATTTGGCTTTTATGCCACCTACATCTCCAAGGCGTTCTTTCCATCTGATAGCGAGTACGCATCGCTAATGCTGACGTTTGCCACATTTGGCGCGGGTTTTTTAATGCGCCCATTGGGTGCTATTTTGCTCGGTGGCTATATAGATCGAATCGGGCGTCGTAAAGGCCTTGTCTTAACGCTTGGTATTATGGCTACCGGCACGGCAATGGTTGCCTTCATTCCAGGCTATGCGACGATTGGTTTATTTGCACCAATATTGGTTTTAGTAGGCCGCCTCTTGCAGGGATTTTCAGCTGGGGTTGAGCTTGGTGGCGTGTCGGTGTATCTATCTGAAATAGCCACCCCGGGCCGCAAGGGCCTCTACGTTAGCTGGCAATCAGCAAGCCAGCAGGTTGCCATTATCTTTTCCGCAGCCCTGGGATATTTTTTAAATCAGTCAATGAGTAAAGAGGCTATTGCCGACTGGGGATGGCGCATTCCATTCTTTATTGGGTGCATGATAATTCCCATTGTTTTTCAGATTCGCCGTTCATTGCAAGAGACCGATGTGTTTCTTGCTAAAAAGCATCACCCTACATTTAAAGAAATTATCAAATCTTTAGTGAGTAACTGGCAATTGGTTATTACAGGAATGATGCTCATTGTGATGACAACCGTTTCCTTTTATCTCATTACGGTCTATACGCCCACCTTTGGTAAGAGTGTATTAAAGCTATCGATAGTAGACAGTTTGATAGTGACTTTTGCTGTTGGTTTATCTAACTTCTTTTGGCTGCCGGTGATGGGTGCGTTATCAGATCGAATAGGGCGCTGGCCAATCATGGCTTTATTTTCAGCGCTGACACTTTTTACTGCTTATCCCGTGTTGAGCTGGCTGGTAGGGTCCCCAAGCTTTGAGCATATGTTGGCAGTGGAGCTTTGGCTGTCTTTCCTCTATGGGAGTTACAACGGGGCTACTGTAGTGGCTTTAACTGAAATTATTCCCAGCAATATTAGAACCACAGGCTTTTCTTTGGCATACAGCTTGGCAACAGCGCTATTTGGCGGTTTCACCCCTTTGGTTTCGACTTGGCTCATTGAAAGGACTGGCGATAAGGCTTCCCCCGGGTATTGGATGGCTATGGCCGGTGGTTTAGGCTTGGCTGCCACATTTTTAATCTACAGGGGAATTGTTAAGGCCAGGAAATAGGTGGTTTTAGTTTTAGTTAGCCCTACTCTAAAGCACTAATAATAAACATTTCCCCTTAATATGTTGCTTTGCAGCAAATTGCCATTGCATGCATGATAAAAGTTAATTAATATGTTGCAATGCAGCAAAATTAACCTATAAGGAAATTCTATGTTTAAAAATCAATTTGCAGGAAATCAAGCCAAATCAATTGAAGCTGTTCGTGCTTTAGGTCAAACAGCTCTAGAAAATGCTCAAGAATTAGCGCAGATCAACTATCAAGTGGCGCAAGAGTTGGTTGCTAAGGCTCAGGCTAAAGCAGCCCAATTAATGAAAAGCCAAGATCCAAAAGCAGCGTTGGATCTTCTCCAAAGCGAATCTGTTCAAGAGGCTGTTGAGCAAATTACTGCCTATCAGCAGAAGGTGACCAACGTATTGCGTCATGGCAATCAAGAATTAGTTGAAGCAATTGAGGCGGTAATTAATCAATCACAAGATGATTTACAGGCTTTTATTGCTACTGCTAGCTCAAAAGCACCGGCTGGTTCGGAGGCATTTGTAAGCGCCTTTACTTCTGCATTTAATACTGCAATGCAAAACTTTAATCAAGTTCGCGCTACCGCTAAGGATGCATTTGCAAATCTTGAAAAAAGCGTTGAATCAGCATTGAACTCTGCACCAAGTCAATTTGGTCAGGTGGTAAAGGCCGCTCCAAAAAAAGCTCGCGCTAAGTAATTAAGCGTAATTAGTAAGTGCTCACTCATATATATATCTATATTTAATATGAGGCTATGAAGAAGCGATTTAGAGAGTTGGGTATTGGCAGTTTTGGTGGATGGGATCAAATAAATTGATTCCATCCGCCTCAATCCTTTTAAATCAGACGATTTTTCACTTGCTTAGATTCAATGCATGTATCCTTCATTGCGGCAAAAAAACTACAATGAAGCTCCAAAAGTGATGGTTAACCAATAGATGAAGCAAGAAGCATTTTTAGAGAAGTTAGCAAAAGAGGATTTTCCGGATCCCGTATTCGTAGCTCGAGACCATGGAGGATTTTTAGATCTGCATTCACACCCCTATGAAGTGCTCGCGCTTGTGACTGAAGGTCAAATTGATATTGCTATAGAGGGGATTAAAAATATCTACCTTGCCGGTGATGTTTTTCATTTGCTCCCTAATCAAATCCACACAGAAAGTTATGGTGGTCGGGGCGTTAAATATCTAGCCAGTAGAAAAGGTATTGTTTTGCAGGAAGAGCTTGGGTTACAGGTTATTGGGCAAACTGAGTAAATAATTCAAAAAACCTTCTATAGGTTTTGCAAATTGATTGACCGCCTTTTTGGCGGTTTTTCATTTAAATGGTTTGGGTTTCCCCAATTCCCGGGGGTTATCTGATAAAGAGCCAGGCAGTTAATATCGCACCTACAAAAACAATAAAAATACGTAGCCATTTATCTGGGAGTTTATTCATGAGCCAGACTCCGCTGAACCCGCCCAAAATACCGCCAAATCCAAGAGCCAGAACGGCACCCCAGTTAATTGAGGGTGAGAACATGAAGATAATGACGGCTGATGCATTCATGGTCATAGCTAGGGCATTTTTCGTAGCTCCAGCCATTTTGACTTGTTGGCCCGCAAAGCTCAGTGCAGCTAGCATCAGAAATCCAATTCCGCCGCCAAAATAACCACCATATATGGCAATTAAAAATTGTACGAACAAAAGAATGTAGGGGGGTGCTTGGATTTGATGTGTCTGCGAACTGTTTTTTCTAAAAAAACTCCCCCAAGCAAAAACACTGGTAGCAAACAAAACTAGCCACGGTATGAGCTTGGTAAATACGCTAACTGGGGTGTAAAGAAGGAGAAACGCCCCTGAAACCCCACCCAAAATGCTAATGAGAAACAGTTGCTTGAAGCTAACGGATCCCACGCCACCTACAAGCTTACGTCCAGCAAAGCTTGATGACATTTGACTGGGAAAAAGCGCAATCGTAGAGCTCATATTTGCAGCTAATGGATCTAGCCCAGCCAGAAGTAAAGCAGGAAAGGTGATAAATGAGCCGCCGCCTGCTAACGCATTTTGGATTCCCGCATATAAACCAACCGCAGCCAGTAGCAGTACTGTAGAAAACGGCAAGGAGAGCAGTTCATTCATTTCGTTGTTAACTCTTTTATCAAGTCAATGCATTGTAATGATTAAAGAAATAGCTCGTGTCCAGCCCAGGCCTGTTCATTTTTAATGACTTTTCATCAAATTTTTTAAAGCTCGCATAAGTATTTCAATATCCTTAGCGTCTAAGTATTAACAAACAAGGAGATGTAGATGAAAAGAATAATGCAAGGTTTGGTTATGGCGAGTCTTTTGATGGTCGGGGTAATTGGCCTTGCTAGCGCAGCGTTGCCTGAACCACAAGATCCTCAGGCCGTTGCAAATATGACTTTTGATCAGCGATTGCAAATGTCTAAGGATTTGCGCGAGCAATTTAAAAATGCCACTCCTGAAGAGCGGCGTGAGTATCGCCAGAAATTGCATGCGAGATTTACCGCCTTAAGTCCAGAGGAGCGTAAAGCATTGCGTGACAAGATGCATGCTCAATGGGCGGCCCTATCCCCAGAGCAGAAGAAGCAGTTGCGCGAGAGTCGTAAAGCCATGGTTGCTGCGATGACGCCAGAAGAGCGTGCTGAAATGAAAAAAGAGCGCGAGGTATGGATGCAAAGCCACCCACAGGAAAGGGACCACTGGACTAAACCGATGACCAACTAGGAGCGAGTTTGAACTTGTTTGTTAGTGGGCAACGTCGCACAGAGCAGGCTTTATTAAAAAGGGCCGCTACAGGCGACCCTAATGCATCTAAAGAAGTCATCAGCTTATTAAATCTACCTGCCTATTCGCTGGCGTTTAGGATGCTGGGAAATAAGGAGGATGCACAAGATGTGGTGCAAGAGGCGTTTATTAGGCTTTGGAAGAGTGCTGATTCGTTTTCAGGAAAATCGAAATTATTCACTTACTTTTACGCGATTGTTAGTAACCTTTGTTTAGATCAACTGAAGTCTAGTCGCAACGGTATGTTTGAGGAGTTCAATGAATTGGCGCATTGCCGATCAGAAGATGTGTTGTTAGGGTTCAGTGGTGGCATTACTGCAGAGGAAATAAAAAAAGCAATGAATGTATTGAGTTCGAAGCAAAGAATGGCGATTTTGATGTGGGCTTATCAAGACTTGACCGCCGAACAGGTGGGCGTGGCGATGGGCATGAATAAAAATAGTGCCGATCAATTACTTTTCCGAGCCAAGTTAAAACTAAAGTCTGAACTGAAAAAAGGTGACGCTCATGAGGCCTGATGACAAACAAGTTTTGCTAGACGCTTTGGAGCAAATAAAAGTCCCAGACCCATCGGAAAATTTTGAACAACGTCTATATCAAGACTGGGAAAGAGTGGTGTTGACCTCGCCAGAAAAGTCAACTCGTGCAATCTCTGAGATTTTGATATTTGCCAGGGGGCATCATAAGCTTTTCATCTTTCTGGCCATGATGGCGATTCTTGCCTCTGTTTTATTGGGGCAAAGAATGGTGAATTCGACCGAGGATGAGCTACGCCGCATTGATGCGCTATCTGAACTTTCTTTATCTACAATCTGATGTGTAGAGTATTTCTTCTATTGCCCATCAATTAAATTGATTGGCCTTACTCATAATTGATGAATTTTTCGGTGAATATGTTTGTAGGTTTTAGAGGCATGTAGTAAGCTGACAAGAGCAATATTGCTGATGAGAGCCTGATGGCTGGGTGCCAAAATTTTTGGAGAAGTTAAATGATAAATATTCGTAAAGTTCTTTCGTTCTTGATTCTTAGCTTGGGACTTATCGGTTTTAGCGCTGGCGCTGCCGATGCTCCTAAGGCGCCATCCGGAACAGTGAGTATTAGTGAAACCCAATTTGCGCTAATTGTGGGTGGAAGTACGGGTGGCGGTGTATTGACCTATCAAGGAAAAAAATATCCATTCAAAATTGGCGGAATGAGTTTGGGTGCCAACGTTGGCGTTTCTAAGTTATCAGCAAGTGGTGAGGTTTATGATTTGGCGGATATCTCTAAATTCCCTGGCACCTTTACTAAACTAGAAAGCAGTATTACTTTGGGCGGTGGTGTTGGTGGTACGGTTCTTAAAAATGAAAATGGCGTGATCATGCGTTTAACAAGTACATCTGAAGGGCTGCAGCTCAATTTAAGTGCCAGTGGCGTAACAGTTAAGCTTGATAAGTAATCAAGGTATTAGGTTTTAGCTACTCTAGTAAGGGTGGCCGCTCACAAGAAATGCCTAAACCACCTTCGGGTGGTTTTTCGTTTTCAGCGGGGCGATTCAGTCTTTTGCCCACTATTTGTTGGAAATTCTTGTCAGCTCGGTCTGTAAACAATTCAAAAATATATAAGACTTTTTAAGGTAAAAGTATCATTAGGGTAAAGTAAATGGCAATCTGGCTATTTTTAAAACATTAAAAGGAAGAAATATGACTCATCATGATAAGTTGCTTGAAGCATTCGAAGTTTATAAATCAGAGAATGAAAAATTTCACGGTAAGGGTGTAAAAGCATCTGCTGCTAGAGCTCGTAAAGCACTCCAAGAAATTTCTGGCTCTTGCAAAGAGCGTCGTAAAGAAATTACCGCTGAAAAAGAGGCCTTAGAGGGAAAGCCTAAGGGCGATGGTATGTCTCAAGATGCAGCGCGTCATGCCCACGTTAGAAAGTAATTCTTAAGTCTAGATAAGCCACCTGCGGGTGGTTTTTTCTTGCCCAAAATTTGGGATTTTACGAAATTCAGGCCTATTGAAATCGATATGCTAAGGCCACAAAAATATTATCTTGAAATGATCGCGTTACGACTGGGCTGTTATTGATTCCGCCCCCCATCCATTTTCGCTTTCCATAGATGTTGACATACCAGTTATCTACTACTGGAATTTCAATCATCATCCCAGCCAACAGGTTTGTTGTGGCGGGCACGGCATAAATGCTATATCCAGTGAGTTGAGAGTCCCCTGTACTAATACCGTAATAGTAGTTGGCGTATTGACTAGATTGTCTTTGAATGCCAAGTTGCGGATAGATTTTGATATCTCGATAAGTATCAACTTCCCCAAAATAGGATGCCTCATATAGTGCCCCTTGGGACTTTCCAAAGTCGTGATATGCGTTTACAAAAAATCCTCCAATAGGGGTTTCTTGAAATGTCCCAAGGCCTAATGGGATGGGATCACTTTTATTAATTAAAGCACCATTGATCACGGATCTTATTTTGTAGTTGTCTAAATTTATTTTTCCACCAAGTTCAAAATAGCCGTAACCCATTTTGAAAGTTTTAAAACCTACCTGATCTATCCGAGCAAAAAAACGTTGATAGTCAAAAAAGGCATACGGCATTGCGATGGACTGCGTTCCTTCGCTACCTGTGTGAAGGTTCGTTGAATATAGGGCCACTCCGAGATCTCCAACAATATGATCTGGCAGGCTATCGGGTACATCATCTAATGCATATGCGGGTAGAGATTGGAGGCACAGGATGAGGAGGGGTAAAAGGGCTGAAAACCTTATGAACTTGTTAATTTTAGAGGTCCACGTTGTCTAGGGCAGCATCCATAAGATGACTTGTATCGGCCCACTTCTCAATCATCCATCTTTGTCCGTCATGAGCTATGTGATTTAAGGAGGCGTTGGGCACAGAAGCAACGCGATGGGTATTAAGCGCTTGCTGGCTAACAATGCGATAGATCATATCAAGTACTCCACCATGACTAACAAGACAAATTGTTTTTCCAATGTTGGCCTGTTTGATTCTTTCGAGTGCATGCTCAATCCGAATAGCGAATTGAGAAATACTTTCGCCACCTTCTAGATCATGGTCAAGATCACGTGCTAAATGGGCCTCCCAAATACTGGGGCGAATTCGAGACGCTTCGCTGATTTTGAGTCCTTGTAAGGCTCCAAAATGCCGTTCTCGTAATGCCTCATCTAAAACGGCGGGCTTGCCAAATAGCTTCACGATGGCGTTTGCTGTGTCGGCCGCTCTTTGTAGGTCGCTGGTATACAGCACATCAAAATGAAAGTTTATAGTTTTAAGGGCCCTCGCCATCTGAGTCGCTTGTTCTTGGCCGTGGGAATTTAAGGGAATGTCGGTGTGCCCCTGAAGACGACCTTCGGCATTCCAAGGGGTTTCACCATGACGAATGAGGCAGAAGTGGGTTGTACTCATCTGGCAATAATAAAACGAGATGACTCACTCTGGCGCTATGATTGGCCAATGCTCAATTTATCTATGTTTAATGGGCCGTATAGCTTTATTGGTTTATTAATGCTTTCAAATGTCTTTATGACTTTTGCTTGGTATGCCCATTTAAAGAATTTGTCATCAAAACCGTGGTGGATAGCGGTTTTGGTGAGCTGGTTCATTGCGTTTTTTGAGTATGCACTTCAAGTTCCCGCAAATCGCTTAGGCTTTGAGCATTTCAGTCTTGGGCAGCTCAAAATTGCACAAGAGGCAATTACATTGAGCGTATTTATACCTTTTGCGGTCTTTTACATGGGTGAGCCGTTTAAGTTGGATTATCTTTGGGCTGGTACTTGCTTGTTGGGTGCTGTCTACTTTATGTTTAGATCGTGATGCTTTTATGATATCGAGATTCTTAGAAACTATTAAGGTCAATTTGTGAAAAAATATTTAGCCGTAGCAATACTTTCCTGCATGGGTTTGACGGCTTGCGCAGCGGTGTATACCGATGCATCTGATGCTAACCATGTCACATTTCTTAACAGCGATGGCGACTCTATTGCGCAATTGACTCCAAAGGCAAATGCTTATTGTGCTCAGTATGGAAAAGTAGCACTCTATCGAAATAGCGATAGTTCTTTGGTTGCCGTCTTTGACTGCAAGCCTGCCAAATAATCTACATTTAACCTGCTAGGTTTGATTGATAGATTAGGCCGGCATGCTCTCTGAGCGCGTGGAACTGAATAGATTCCCAGCGTTGCTGAGCAACATCTAACTCAGACTTATGAGAGGCTAGAAACACGGCCGCTCCCACAACATCTTCAGCCATGCGGTGAAGGTTTTCTTGAGTAAATTTTTTCAGGGCAACTGGATCATCAGAGCTCACCCAGCGAGCTAGGCTATAGCGTGCTGGAAGGAGTCTGACTTCGGCGCCATATTCTGTTTGTAGGCGATGGCTAACAACTTCAAATTGAAGTTGTCCAAACGCTCCCAACAGCATGGTGCCGCCCCCCATGGGGCGGAAGACCTGTATCGCGCCCTCCTCTCCAAGTTGCATTAGACCGGTCCGCAATTGCTTAGAGCGCAAGGGATCGGCAGACTCCACCATGCGGAAGATTTCTGGGGCGAAAAATGGCAAGCCGGTAAATTGCAATTGCTCGCCTTCTGTAAGGGTATCCCCAAGACGTAGTAAGCCATGATTTGGTAAACCAATGATGTCTCCCGGAAAAGCTTCATCCAAAATATCACGGCGTTGGGATAAAAAAGAAAGAGCATTATTAGTTCTGACTTCTTTACCGTTACGGCAAATTTTTAATTTCATGCCGCGCACAAAGTGCCCAGAGCAAATACGCAAAAAGGCAACACGATCTCGGTGTGCGGGATCCATGTTCGCTTGAATCTTAAAGACAACGGCCGAGAATTTGTTTTCAGCGGGACTAACTTCACGTTGCAAAGCCTTGCGTGATCCAGGTGATGGAGCTAATTCCACTAAGGTATTGAGAATTTCTCTTACGCCAAAATTATTGATGGCTGATCCGAAAAAAACTGGCGATTGCCGGCCCGCTAAAAACGCCTCGCGATCAAAAGCTGGCATCGCATTTTTAATAAGATCAACTTCGGCTAAAGCGTTTTCTAAGTCCACGCCAAGACGCTCTTTTAGGGCTGGATCGTTAATATCGACAATGGCATGGGAATCTTCGGTAACTCGATCTTCACCAGACTTAAACATGCGCATCTGCATGTTGGCAATATCAATAACCCCTGCAAAAGATCTACCCATCCCAACTGGCCAGGTAAAAGGGACTACCTCAATACCTAATGCAGTCTCAATTTCATCCATCAGTTCCATTGGAGGCTTAACTTCGCGATCCATTTTATTAATGAAGGTAACGATAGGTGTATTACGGGCGCGACAAACCTCTAATAAGCGAAGGGTTTGTGATTCCACTCCATTAGCCGCATCAATCACCATAAGGGCTGAGTCAACCGCAGTTAATACACGATAAGTATCTTCAGAGAAATCTTGGTGACCTGGGGTATCGAGCAAGTTAATGATGCAGTCCCGATATTCCATTTGCATGACAGAACTTGCCACAGAAATACCGCGTTGCTTCTCAATCTCCATCCAGTCGGAGGTGGCATGTCTCGTAGCTTTTCGGGCTTTAACGCTACCAGCAATTTGAATGGCTCCCGCGTAGAGCAAAAGCTTTTCCGTAAGCGTGGTCTTACCTGCATCTGGATGGGAGATGATGGCAAAACTACGGCGTCTTAAGACTTCTGCGCCGGGGGTGCTGGAGGAAATGGTGTCGATGGTAATTCTGCGCTTAATAATTTAGGTTTGAACAGAATTATAAGCGGGGATCAGCTACTTAGAATTGCTCATCAGGACGGACAAATCGCCATTGTCCTGGTGGAAGGGGCCCTAGGGAAATACGACCCATGCGAACCCGTTTCAAGCCTAAAACCTTTAATCCGACCATCTCACACATGCGACGGATTTGACGTTTACGACCTTCGCGCAATACAAACCGGAGTTGATCTTCATTCTGCCAGCTTACTTGCGCTGGTTTTAGTTCAACTCCGTCTAAGCTTAGCCCGTGTCGTAGGCGATCTAAATCTTCAAATGAGAGCCTGCCCTCCACACGAACTAGGTATTCTTTTTCGATGGGGCTATTTTCTCCAATAAGGAGTTTGGCAATACGACCATCTTGGGTTAGCACCAGCATTCCTGTGGAGTCAATATCCAATCGTCCAGCAGGCGCTAAACCCTTGGTATTAAATCGTGGGCTACGTCCCCTGTCCAATGGACTGGGGAAATAGTTTTCTGGGGTAACGAGAGATGCCGCGGGCTTATATTCCTGCTCATCATCAAAATGAGAAATGAAACCAACGGGCTTATTGAGGATTACGGTAATTCTTGAGGCTTGCTGGGCCTTAGCAACGGACTGCAGTTCAATCTTTTGATGGCGGAAAGCTCGCACACCTAATTCGTTTACTACCTCCCCGTCAACCGTTACTAAGCCTTGCTCAATGTAGCTATCAGCCTCGCGGCGTGAACAGAGTCCGAGCTCAGATAGTAATTTTGAAACGCGTACTTTTTCTTCCATGTTCCTATTATCGGGCAAATCCTCGAATTGGATATTGGATTGTTAGGGGTTTTATGTGCGCACAATATGTACGCTGCAAGGGGCTTCTTCAACGATTTTGGTCATCGAGGTGCGCCACGGGGTCACTTTGTTGGGCGATTTACGTGATGCGCCAATCAGAATTAAGGAGGCATCGTTATCTTTTGCAAAATCAACAATGCGAGTTGCCGGGTCAAGAGCTTCGAGCACATGATAAGAAATTCTTTCTGGCGGGAGTTTTAGGGGTTTGGCCCACTCCATCAATTGGACTAAATGACCGCGCACAATACCACTTGCGGTTTGGCTTTCTACATTGCCTTCAAATGTAGGGGTATTGGCGATGGTACTCAGGCACACAAGTCTCCCCTCGGGATAGACCAGAAGTACATTTTTCGCCGTTGTTTGCATGCGTTCACGCAAATTTTCGTCTGATTGACGGGTATCAATTGCTGCGATGATTAATGGTGCATCTTGGTTTCCTCTGCTCGGCCGAGGGCTTGGAGAGGGTTCATAGCCAGCTGCACGAAGCCAGCGCTTCATGCTCTCCCAAAAACTTAAAGGCTCTACGCGCTCTGAACGCTCTGTTAACTTTACGCTCTCTGGTTCGCGCAGTAATTGTCGAAGACGGGTTGCGCTTTGGTAGCGATCATCGGCCCTTGCCTCTAGGCAGCGCAATACCACCTCTTGAAGCCAACGAGGAATCTCTTTGCGTATAGCTCTGGGCGGAAAAGCTTCAGCCCATGTGCGCTTGCGAAGACCACTCATGGTTTGCGGATTACCAAAAGGTAGCTGGCCAGTTAAAAGCTCATAGAGAATGACGCCGATGGAAAAGATATCGCTACGGTAATCAGAGCGTATTCCAGATACTTGTTCTGGCGAAATATAAGGCGCTGAACCAATGCCCTTGCGCATCTCTTCGGCAAGCAAATCAGGAAAGCGCTCATGATGTGAAAGGCCAAAATCAATTAAGGTTAATTTACCGTTGGCATCAATCAGTATATTTTCTGGTTTGATATCAAGATGAATCGCATCTTGAGCATGCAATGATTGCACTGCTTGCGCTAGATCTGCGCCAATGCGAATTACCTCATCAATCTCAAATTTTTTCCCCTCTTTAATCAGATCTTCGAGGGGCCTTCCTTCCACGCGTTCCATGGCGATGTAGGGGCGCGTTGCCATATTTCCAGAGCCCAGATATTGGGGTACATAAGGACTTTTAAGGGCGCGCAATATTGTGAGTTCAGTTTCAAAGCTAATTAAGCTTTCAACAGGCTGATCTCTTCCAACCCGCGGAATTTTTAAAAGGATGGGTATATCAATACCCTCTTTCGTTGCGGAGAATAGGCTGGCCATTCCCCCGCGATGAACTTCTTTGCCTAAAACAAATCCATCAACGACTTTTCCTTCTTGGAATATATCGTCGACTGCTTCAATTCCAGGTGCAATGGCCATGGCTAAATCATCTGCCAGTGATGAGTCGGTTGGCGAGCTCTTCGGGGAGGCCTGCTTGTCTCACCTTGTTAGCCGCTGCAAAGTAGTCATAAGGAGTGCGATGAAAGGTGAGTACTGAAAGCTCAGGTTCAAATATAGCAAAGCACGCTTCGGGATTGCCATCTCTTGGTTGACCAAGAGATCCGACTACGCCAACCCATTGTCGATGACTTAACACTGGCACCTCATCTCCTGGATGGGGTGCAAACCGAATGAGTTTGCCAACCGCGCTTTGATAAAAAAGAGCCTGCTCATGAGCATGACCTACAAAGGTGTAAGTTTTTCCAGAGCTTTGTGCGCAACGCCATGCACTCATGCTATCGGTCACATAGTTCCAGTCTGATGGATTGTGAGCGGAGGCATGTACAAAGCAGATTTGCTCTTCGTTAATGATCAATGGCAAACCTTGCAAGAAGTCAACTTGGGAATTGTTGAGTTGGGTTTTAGTCCACTCAATCGCAGCATTCGCATTCGCATTCATTTGATTGCGATAGTCTTTAAAGATAGCTTCATCATGATTGCCAACAACTGCTAATGCTTTTTTAGAAGCAACTAATTCGGCAATGCGGTCAATTAAGGCGCATGGATCTGCGTTGTAGCCAACAATGTCGCCTAAAAAAACCATACGTGTGACGCCCAGCTCTCTGGCTTTGGCCATGCAGGCCTCAAAGGCCTCTAAATTGCTATGAAGATCGGCAAATAGCCCAATACGCTCACTCATCCCTTAATGATAGGGCATAACCGCTAATGGCTAGTAGGGGCTTAATTCTTGCGAAGGGCGGTTCTTAAAGCGTTTATGAACCCAATAGTATTCCGCTGGCCGCAGGCGGATTTCTTTCTCAAAATACTCATTTAGTAATGCTGTATCAATGACTGGATCATCAGTAGGAAATGCTTTGATTGGCTTGCTGATAGCGCAGATATAGCCACTCTCATCGGGTTTTAGGGCTGTCACCATCATGCACACTTCGGCCCCAGAAATTTTTGCCAGTCGAGAAACGGCGGTAATGGTGTTAGTTGAGATATTGAAAAAGGGAACAAAAGCAGAGTCTTTGGTTCCCAAATCAATATCTGGGGCGATGATGATAAATCCACCCTTTTTAATTTCTCTGATGAGCTCTCGAGAATTGCCTTGACGATCAATGGAGTTTCCACCAAAACGATTACGCCATTCAATTATCTTGCGATTGAAAAATGGATTCTTCATGCGCTGAAAAAATCCGGATGTACGCGGCCAATTTTTTTCTGCCGCAAGGGCGCTCAAAATAATGCTACCTTCAATCCCAGTGAAATGCATATTGACCAGAATGCGCGGTTTTTGATCAGAAAGATCCACCTCTGATTGCACCTCAATCATGTTACTCAATTGTTTAACACTGCCGAGCCAAATAATGCTTTTCTCTACAAGGCTTCGACCAAGTAGGCGCCAGTGCTTTTTGCTAAGAGCGTCAATAGCATTTTCATCTAGCTCTGGAAAGCAGAGGTGCAAATTTGTTTTAACAACGCGATTTCTATCGCTCGGAATTCGCGCGGCGACATAGCCCAAACCATAACCAATCGATACTAATAATTTGTAGGGAAGGATGGAGAGGAGTTTGAGAAAGACAACTCCAGAGTAATTGATTAAAGATTTGAACAAATTAGCTTTGCTATGTATCGTAACGAGTTAAAGCTTCTTTATATTGTGAGCTCAACTCACTAGAAGAGCTGATGGACATTCCTAGATCATTTACTAGCCCTGTCTCTAGGCGGTATGCCCATCCATGAACCGATAGATCTTGTCCTCGTGCCCAAGCATCCTGAACGATGGTTGTTTCACAAACATTCACCACCTGCTCAATCACATTGAGCTCACAGAGGCGATCTTGCCTTTTTGGCGTAGCAATACACTCACCCAGATAACGTTCGTGCTTTTGATGCACATCTTTTACATGGCGCAACCAGTTGTCTGCTAGCCCTACGCGTTGGTCGCTTAAGGCGGCATGTACACCAGCACAACCATAATGACCGACTACCAAAATATGCTTAACCTTAAGAAGGTCAATGGCAAATTGAATAACGGATAAGCAATTTAGATCGGTATGCACAACAACATTAGCAACATTGCGATGAACAAATAACTCACCAGGGAGTAGGTCAACGATTTCATTTGCT
>Ga0364894_10169_pt1 | contig 32430 bp, 26 predicted proteins | sample ExccelJu500001D4_FD_206942 | JGI IMG/M metagenome (GOLD analysis project Ga0364894, IMG submission 206942) | Enriched cells from Trout Bog Lake Hypolimnion, Wisconsin, USA - BchlTB.July16.5000.01.D4 | ecosystem: Environmental > Aquatic > Freshwater > Lake > Hypolimnion/Profundal zone | place: USA...
GATGTTTGACCTTCAAAATAAATATTTGAAATACTGTTTATTGTTTGTATTTTGTATTAATACCAATGTAATTAATCGTCGGATAAATTACATATGTTATTTTTTATCCTGGTTTTACATATGTATTTTATTCTGATTTGTATCGGATAGGGCTTTTTACTTGTATGATTAGTGCAATACCGGTATAAAAGAGGAATACCAGAGTGATTGGAATTAAAAGAGGTTCTGATTATTGTGAATTTGCCAAAGGGCGAACATGATGTTGTGGCTTAATACTAATTGTAGTTTTTTATCTGAATAGAATATTTGACGTTTAATGATATAAACTATTTATTAATGAGACAGATAGTGTTTAATTGGTGCCATTCTATCCCACTGAGAATTGCACAAATAAAAATATTCGGTAAGTTATCAGGATATTTTTCATTCAAATAAGGTTAATCAGTGCGGATTTCAACAAGGGTGTTAAAGAGCTCCAAAATTAATTGACAGGAGGAGCTCTGAATTTATTTTCCGTTGAGAAATCAAATAAGAAGTCCTTGCTCCAATTTTTACTGGCACATACAATCGGAGGAAATTGCAATCAGCTGTCCACTCGGCGCCTGCCGATCCAAATACAATATGATATGAGTTATTGATTCGATTGATTATCGGAACTGTGGCCCAGGCCTGATCATAAAACATCCTCAAAGAGATTCTTTTAATGAATGTTAACCTGCCTAAACTCCAATCAGGATAAAAAAGTGGTAGAACATAATCTGACTTTAAACAGAATAATTGATTATTTAAAAGATTCATGTATCCTCGTGGGTAGGATATATAATCTGATGACGCGTTTCCGGTGGCTTCTTTATGCTGATATCCACTATATATCCTTATACCATGATGTCTCACTAAACCTGGCAAATACAGAGTTCCTTCGGCAGTCCAAACCGGATATGAATTATCCTTGGCTGTGGGCGAAGAATGGTAATTAAGATCGATTATCTGACCAATCGCCGGCTGGAAATCCCTGAGACTAATTTGCAATGCGTTATACCCATATAAACGGTAGGTCAGCAGTGTATAGTTGCTATTGCTGAACGGAGTGGATGCCTCCTGCCATAACTGCGTATACCCGAATTGAAGTTCCGGTTGAAGCAGCCGATTCCACGTTCCATTTGATAAGTTGAGTGGAATATTAACTATTCCATTGATATTTAGTATCTTGTATGAAAAACTTACCAACTGAGTATCTTTTTTGACTATATTTGAAATGGGATTTCTTATCGTATTAATTTGGAAATATTGAGATCTTTCGCGACCATAATCACTACTAAATTTAAATACGGGGAAAAAACCGGTATAATCAAATTCTGCCACCCATTTGCCGGTTTTATTGATCGATGAATAATCGTATCCCAATTGAGTAATTGCTGTACTTAATTTATTCTGAGACATTACAGATAATCCAGGTGTAATCTGGTCAGTGGAAAGATCTATATGAACTGGGGCCCAACTGTGAAAATTAAAAAGATGGTCAAATTTAGAATATGGTCTTGATTGATAGATTATTGTATCAGTTGTTGAAAAATCAGCAACCCCTTTTTCCTGGGATAAAAGTTTGTCCGCCATTTTGTAATGGTAAGACCGCACTGAATCTATCGGAGTGAGGGTCGAAGGATCCAACTGAGCTTTAACCACTTTAAATCCATCAGAAGTATAATTACTGTATACTAAAAAATTTCCCCCCGGAGTTGGTTGAACATCTCTAACTCCAAATCTGGATTTTGTAATTTGGTAAGTTTTCCTCGATCTTAAATTAAAAGCATATACGTCGTCAGCACCCTGGATTGATCCTGTGAAATAGATCCAGTTTCCACGCATCACAGGTCTTTTAAGTTCATTGTATGTGTATGGCATCAAAATGTCAACAGATCCTGTAAAAGGGTCTATTTTAGCAAGCGATTTACCTTTGTTGCCAAGTACCACAGCAATTAATACCGCATTATCCTCAGACCATGATGGAGTAAGAATAAAAAGATCAGATGACAAACTTGTCTCCTTCTCTATTTTCCCTGATTCAGGTGACAATAATACAATTGAGGATCTGTTATTCTGATCAACTTTTACTGCTGCAAGATGCTTGCCATCAGCAGATAAACATGGAGCATAGATTTTTTCCAAATATTTATGCTCGCGAATAGCTCCATTATTCAGATTAAGAATCCTGAGCAATGAAAATTCACGATGGGTCCAACGGATATCTGGTTTAGATTCGATCCAGAGTACTTTACTATTGCCGCAGGTTATTGATTCCTCAAATAAATTGCCGGGAGTAAAAATTATCTTTTCCTCACCGTTTGAGCAAATTAAAACAAATCTTGTCAGATCATCCATTGAATATTTCACGGAAAAATAGGTAGAATCGCTCAGAGGATATGGATACTGATAACTCACATAGCCGTGTTGGGACTTAGAAATCATTTTAAATTCAGTTTTGCCCAATGTATTGTCCTTTGCTACCCACCCTTTCTTTAAAGAATTAAATATTGTGTCATAAGTCGTTGTCAGATTCATCCCTGTAACCTGCTTTATTCCGGCTGAAAATGGATTTAGGGATAATGGCTTATGTGCTACATAACTTAAAATATTAGACCAGCTTTCCGGACCATATTTGCTTCTTATGCCTGCAACCATCTGATATCCAAGCTGATAATAATCAGGAACATAATCTCTATAGGATCCGAGATAAGCTTTGTTGTAATTATAAATTCCTTTTTCAATACTTTGAGCCTTTAATTCCATTTCGAAAGAGGGAACCCTTCCCCTTCCTGAGTGGCTCAGTGCTGTTTCTGTCGCCACAGCATCTCCCTCCAGAAACCAAAAAGGCAAATAAAACCCTATGGCCAATGCTGCCGCCTGTTCTCCTAAAATAATTCTTAAAATTCCGGGTAATTCCGAGTCAATCTTATCAATCTGAACAACATGCCTGAATTCGTGTATCGCTAATTGCTCCAACCAATCCTGGGCATAAATATCCTGAAAAGGGGTTGTAAAAAGTTCTACCCTTGCCGGGGCCCATGCAACAAATCCATTTGAACGTACAGTATTTGTGTGGAGAATAACAGAAATTTTAGCTGGCTGGTGCTGAAGTGTTTTACCTGCGAATAAATATGATTTTTCTAAAATATTAGCCATTCGCTGAGCCTTAATTTCGAATGAAGAAGGATAAATGATCTGAAAATTAGTAGTAATTATCTGCTTCCAATGAATACCTCCCGGATCGTCACCCAAAACATAATATTGAGCAATAGCCAGATAGTGCAAAATAGAAAAGAAAAACAGGAATATATATCGCTTCATTCTTAGTCAGAAAATTATTTTCTTCGCATAGGGGCGCATTGCTTTGTCAACCATTTCAAAACATCTGCTTTTAAGTGAGATTTTAATGCTCCAAGTACTCTTTTATGGTAAATATTTAGCCAATTTATCTCCTCATTATTCAATAGACCCCGAATGATTAGTCGTCTGTCTATTGGGCACATGGTTAGGGTATCAAATGAAAGGAAAGGTCCAAATTCTGAACTGCCTCCATTTTGACACAATAGGACATTTTCAATTCGAATCCCATATTCCCCTTCACGATATATACCAGGTTCATCAGTTATGATCTGGCCTTTTTGAATATTCTCACGGTTAAATTCCGGACGTATTCCCACCGGTCCTTCATGTACAGATAAGTAATGTCCGACGCCATGGCCTGTTCCATGACCATAATTCAAACTATTTTCCCATAGACTCTTACGAGCCAAAATATCAAGCGAATAACCTTTTGTTCCAACCGGAAATTTAGCCTTCGCCAATGCAATCACACCTTTAAGGACCAGAGTGAAGTCGGATTTTTGCTTGGTATTTACTTTACCTATAGAGATGGTTCGTGTAATATCGGTGGTTCCATCAAGATATTGTGCTCCGGAGTCAATCAGGAGGATTCCATCCGGAGCTATTTTAATGTCAGTTTCCCGTGTTGCACCATAATGGACAATTGCTCCATGCGGTCCAAAGGCTACAATAGGACTAAAACTCTCATCCATAAAATATTTCTGATCGGCGCGAAAAGCCCTTAACCTTTCAGCCAGAGATAGTTCAGTCAATTCATCTTCTTGTGCATATTTATTCAGCCAGTAAAGAAAGTTGACCATAGCAGTACCATCCCGACGATGGGCAGCTCGCATTCCAGCTATTTCTACATCATTTTTAACTGATTTAAGAATCATAGGAATTGCGACTCCGCCAACCACCCTGGTTCTTTCGGAAAAAAACTGATATGCGAGCGAATTTGTGTGATCAGGATCGAGGTAAACAGATTTTGGAATTTTTTCGGATAGTATGTCCCATATTGATTCATAACTTATTACATCTACACCATCCCTCTTTAGGGTATCGCAAAGTGCCGCAGGGATTTTTTTTTCATTTATAAAAAGAATGGCTTTTTGTTGGTCGATGTATCCATATCCGGTAAAGAGTGGATTATAGCGGATCTCATTTCCTCTTAAATTAAAACTCCACGCCAGGTCATCCAATTGACAGATTAAGGTCGCCTCAGCATGATTCTTGATCAATGTATTTCTGATCTGTGCCAATTTGTCGGGACGACTTTGGCCTGCAAATCGAAGGGGATAATCTACAATTAATGTTAGTGGCGCGGAAGGTCTGTTTTTCCAGTTCGTAGAAACCAGATCTTTACTTATTATCAAATTTATACTCTTCGCACCCAATTCCTCTTTAAGTTTATTCATTTCACTGGCGGAGATAGTCAGGCCGTCAATGGCGACCGAACTTCCGGATTTAAGTACCTGGTTCAGCCATTGTCCAATGGAGATAGTATCCGCCTGACGATCCTTCATCATGACAAAACCGGTATTTTTTAACTGAGATTGAGCCTGAATAAAATAACGTGAATCAGTCCAAAGAAGAGCATGATCCTGGGTTATGACTACTCGCCCAAATGAACCTGTAAAACCACTGATCCACTCTATGCTACGCCAGTTATTTGGAACATATTCACTCAGATGGGGATCGGTTCCATAAATAATTAACGCATCTATTCTCTCTGATATCATTAAACTACGTAGCGAGGTAATTAGGCTTATAATATTCATTTATTTGTATTTATATAATATTTTATAATATTAAACATACTGGTGGAGCATAAGGTTTCCGGCCTGATCTCTTCCGGGAAAAAATATTCAATACCGGAAACATCATCAGCCGGAACAATTGCCCCGTGATCATCAATGAAACAAATAAAGGCCATATCAATTGTAAATACGGAGAAGTCAGAATAGATATATTCGTTTGGAAATGAAACTAAAAAATCAGCCTTGGTAATTTGAACTCCAAGTTCTTCCTTAATTTCTCTCACCACGGTATCTTCTACCCGCTCCATTGGTTCGACAAATCCTCCCGGAAGATCGAGCATTCCTTTGGAAGGCTCAATAGCGCGCCGGGCTAACAGAAGTTTTCCCTCGTTATTAAAAATCAGGCATGCCACAGCTGCCGAATTATTAATAAAATAAACAAAATGGCAGGCTTCGCAATGAAATGAATGTCCTTTATCTTTGGTTTTGAAGTTGTTAGATCCACATCTTGGGCAGAACCTGATTACATCTTTTGGATGGGTTTTTCCTTTCATTTTAATATATTTTGGCTCGGCTCATGAAATTTAGTTAAGGGTTACTTTATAATCTTTAGTGCGCTCATCCAGTTAATTAGCATCAGAGGCCATTGATCATGTGGTTTCCCGGTTTTATTCATTCCAAATCCGTGTCCGCCTTCGCGAAAAATATGGAGCTCCGCCGGCACGCCTTTTTCTTTCAAAGCACTGTAATACTCAATACTGTTACGTGGTGAAACCGTTTCGTCATCATCTGCAAGTACCAAAAAGGCAGGTGGAGTCTCTAAAGTTACCTGGAGTTCATTTGAGAAGTAACGGATCAACTTAAGATCATGAGTTTTGCCCATCAGGTTTTCCCGTGAGCCCATATGTCCCCATAATTCATTAAAAGTGACAACAGGGTAAACCAACACAGAAAAATCAGGACGACAGCTAACTCTTTCAACAGGATTCGTTGAGTCCTCCCTACCTTTATCAAAATGGGTTGAAGCTGTGGAAGCAAGATGACCTCCGGCAGAAAAACCGGAAATTCCAATTTTGCCCGGATCTATTCCCCAGGCCGTTGCATTAAAACGAACGGTGCGTACCGCGTGTTGAGCATCAATAAGGGGAATGTCATAATGTCCGTAAGGCAGGCGGTATTTTAAAACAATCCCCGCAATTCCCTTACTCTGCAAAAATTCAGCATAAGCATAGCCTTCAAAATCCATTGCTTCAATCCCATAGCCCCCACCAGGACAAATTACAATTGCAGCACCTGTATTTTTTTCTTTGTCGGGCAAATAGACAGTCAGTGTGGGATCAGATACAAAACGAACCATTTTCCCATTAAAAGTCTCTTCAGGTTGCGGGCATTCGTTATTCCCCGGTGCCCCGTTCGGCCAAAGTTTTATAACATTTTGGGCAATAGCTATTTGAAACGTATTTAGTGCAAAAAGCACAAGCAGTATTTTTTGTTTCATTTTTAGGGTATTAATAAAACTTCAAGGCGTTAAAATTAGAAAATATCAGCTCTAATTTTAACTTTGTTTTTTTTTTTGGAGAAAGAAGATCATTTATTTCAGTTATATTTGCTTTCATGAGTTTTAAACTGCTTTGGGAAGGTTTTATGATTGGTACAGCTGTATCACTTCCGCTGGGTCCTTTAGGAATGTTATGTATAAAACGGACGGTCAATAAGAACTGGAAATCAGGTTTCATATCCGGATTAGGAATTGCTACTTCAGATGCGATGTATGCCATCATCGCCGGATTTAGTCTTACAATTATCATCAATTTCATCCATAGCTATGAGATCTATTTCAAGATCCTTGGAGCTAGCATGGTCATCTTTCTTGGATTGTATATTTTTCTTTCAAATCCTGCGAAGGAAATTCAGAAATTTAAACAGAAAGGGACTTCGTATTTGCAGGATTACCTGACTGCATTTCTGCTCACAGTCACCAATCCCCTTTCTGTCTTTATCTTTATCGCTATCTTTACCAGCTATAGCCTTGTGCTTCAATCTTCTCAACTTTTTGAAGCCCTCCTGATTGTAGGTGGGATCTTTGCCGGGGGTGCAACATGGTGGTTTATACTTACCGGATTAGCATATTTGTTTAAACATAAACTAACCATAAATACGTTGTGGTGGGCCAATAAAATAATCGGATTAAGCGTTATTATCATTGCGGTTGGTTTGTTTATATTTCTGTTATTTAACAAGATATAATCTCCGGTTGAATATATAATCATGCAGTAGCAAATTTGAATGGCTTATCCGAATATTTTATCTTTATCTGAAATTAGATATGCAGCCCTGCGGCAAGTAAAATCTGAATAAATTCTTCAGGAGCCCGCCGTGGTTTCCCTGTCAAGCCATCCATAAACCCGAGTACAACCTCTCCTTCATTAATCAAATCTCCATTCTCATTGTATATTTCGGAGAACATCCTGAATTTTACCTTGGGAATATCTTTAATTATAGTTCTGATAATGAGCATTTCATCATAAATAGCCGGCTTGTGATAGACCGCATTCAGTGCCCTGACGGGAAGTATTATTCCACTTTCTTCAACCTCGCGGTAAGATTTCCAGATGTCCCGGATCATATCAGTCCGGCCAATCTCATAAAGACGAGGATAATTTCCATAATACATCACTCCCATACGATCTGTGTCACCGTAACATACCCTGTATCTTGAATCGTAACTTAGCATAAATATTTAATTTGTAATAACTATCAGTTTATTTTGCCGGATACTATACCATGAGAGACCTGCAATCCAAAATATTCCATTTACTATAATAACTGTAATTATCAGAAAAACAGTTAATAATGAGACATTACTTCCAGTTGAAAGGAAATTTGGAAGCACTGCTACTACCGCTGAAATAAATCCGGTTAATACTCCCCAAATAAGTAAGACTCCATATTCCCGGACCAATAATATGAAAATTTGCCTGCGCCTGAATCCCAAAGATCGTAAAAGGACCATCTCCGAATTTCGTTCGAGAAGTGAACGTGCAAGTACAATAGCAAGCCCCACTGTTCCTAAAATCAATCCTAACGCACCCAGTGCAAGGAAAATGGATAAATAAGTATTTGCAACTGAATTGAACTGCATCAGTCGTTGCTTCGTCGTCGTCATCTCCCAACCATAATCCCTGAATACACTTCCGAGCTCCTCCCCTGCTTTTGAGGCATCTTTTTCGGGTACATCAATTAAAAATAAATTAGAACCGCTGTTTGTCGGGAAATTTTTTAAGAAATTGGCCTCTGAGATCAATATAAACCCTTGAAAAACAGAAGATGACAATCCAGCGATAAGTTTTAGTTTTAAGGGTTCTCCTCTATTGTTTTTGTAGATTAACGTGTCACCAATTTTCATTCCCAATCCCCATTTTATAACCGTCTGATCTGCAACAGCCGGTACCACTCCATCTGCAGAAGTCTTATTTAATGCTTCCCATACCTCAATATTTTGAATCTCAGGGCATTTTGTTTCGAAACTGAACCGATCCTTGAACATGACAGCGTCAAAACCTAAAATTGCCGGATTAGTAGCGCGGTTCAGATTTAAACAACTGGCATCGTCGCCATCTATCTTGCTAAACTGTTCGGCAAAGCAGGAAGTAGACATTCCTTCTTTTAAGCGCCTATCCTTGTCATTAAGACTGAATAAAACAGGGATTGTTGTTTCAGCAAAGTATTGGAACCCTCCGGTACCACTTCTTTTCTCATTTCTATTGAATAATGAATCCTCACGGTTTGCACCGGTTGATACAACCAGAAAGGTTCCAAGGGCAAACAAAATAATTACGGTAAGCGATCTGCCAATATTTTGTGATCTGTTTCGAAGGTTCAGCGACACAAGTGAAACACTGACAATATGTTTCTGGCGCTGTCGGCGAAGAGTAAAATCGGCCAGAAGCAGTAAACCCAATAACATTAAACTTCCAGAAACAAAAAAGAGTGGTGTGTTTAAATGGCCGGAGATTGTAAATTGATAAACGATCAAACCCACTGTTACAATTAAAGAACCAAACATCACCCAATTTTTGATTACCCTGACAAGGGCACTTTGCATATGATCCTGAAGTCGTTGTAATTCAACAGCTTCTCTTTTGAAATTTTGATAAATAACTACCAGAATCGTGATGATGGCCATTATAACACTAATTATCAGACCATTTATTAGGGTTGATATTTGGATGTCGGGGATTAATACGGAAGTGCGGACTGCGTCCCACCAAAGTGAATTGAGAGCTATAAAGATTAGTTTAGTATATATAACAGCAATGAGGAGGCCGAAGATCGCACCGACTATAGCTATGAGAGCTCCTTCGCCGAGAAAAAGAGTTCTGATTTGGTTCCGTGAAAATCCGAGAATGAGAAGGGTTCCCATTTCTGCCTGGCGACTTTCCAGATTCAGAAGAAAAAGCAAGACCGTAAGTATAAGTGCAGCAGAAAGCAGGAAAAGACTAAGACCTAAAAATAACTGGCTAAAATCGACGCCATTCTGGGCTGCTTTTATTCCGATGTCTCTTACCGAAGACACCACGATACCCAGATTGGCCGGTTTTAAAGATGCCGAAAAAAGGGCTTTATAGCTTTTATCAGAAAAAACATCGCTATTAATTCTAATTGCGGTGTAGTTTCCAAATCTGTTCCCCCAGATTTGATGGGCTCTTTTCAGTGAGATGAAAGCTTTAGGTGTCCCTTTGTAATGATTCCAGTATCCTTCATCCTTTGTGCGGATCGTTTCGAGCCTGATAGGAATTCCAGCTTCCCAATCACGGCAATGGCCGGCATCTGACAATCCTGGTAAAGAAGGCATTAAATCTTTGTCTGCATATTTCCCCTTTATCTGAACCACCTTTTTAATTATAAATTTTGCCTGCTTTTCAACCAGTTGACGCAATGGTCCAATCTCGAAATATTTCACTCCAAGTGAATCTCCAGGTTTAGCATTTAGATCTGATGCAACCCAACTATTAATAATTATATCGTTAATTTTTAAATCATTATCATCGATTGTTGAAATAAAAGAATAAGGTGTGGATTTTCCATTGAATTCCAGACTATTCGCAAAATAGGTCAGTATAGCGTAAGATTCTTTCAACGGTAAGAGTGCTTTCACAATCTGATCCTCTAAAAATACTCTTTCTGATGTGATTTGTGTTACGTTTAAAAGTGGAATCTCCTTTATTTTTAAACCAGCATCATCAGTCGTAAAACAACTATCAAGCAAACTGCTTATTCGTTGATTATCAAATCCTGGAGCTGAAATCAACATACAATTGGCTTTACCGGTAAACTTCATAAGGATATTCAGTTTATCGAGGGAAAGATAAAGATTATATGGTGCGATTTGTGAATTTTTGAGGTTAAAAAAACCCATTGTTTGTTGATCCGCAATCTCTTTGATTTTGGCCCGGAATGAGACACTTGTTTCGGCATCTGATACAAAAGGAGCATTCAGAGGGATAAGGCTTGCTTTTTTGATCCTTGCAATGAAGCTATCTCCTTTTTTAAGATGGAGCCGATCAGCCAGGTTTTTACTGATAATTACATCGTTCCCTGTTAAATTGTGATAAATCTGAGTTTTGGCAATTTTATCAAAATTATCATCAATTCCGGTCATTTGAACTTTGTTGACCCGTTCATCTCCTCCGTCAGCAACGGCAATTCCTTCGAGCATTAAAGCCGGAGCCACAACGAAGCCACCTTTAAATGCTAATTCACTGGCCAGTTGAGTCCGAAAATAGCGATCGGTAGTTGAAATTGCGTGGGTTGTACTTCCCAATCTGTAAAATGCAGATTGTTCAAGACTGAAGGTTACTGAATCACCGATGATCAGGGAACCAGTCAGGACAGCAGTACTGATTGACACCCCGAATGCCACCAGAAGATTTGCCTTTAAATAATGGCTAAAGCTCTTAAATATCAGGGTAAAACGTGTCATTGCAGCTGACCGTTTTTCAGTTTGTAGATCTTATCCATTTGTGATGCCAATTCTGACGAATGAGTAACGACAATTAGCGAGACACCCTCTTCGCTACTTATTTGGTTTAATAATTCAGCAAGATTTCCAGCGTTCTTTTCATCGAGGGCGCCTGTAGGTTCGTCAGCAAGAATCAGTTGCGGCTTGTTGATCAGTGCTCTGACAACAGCAGTTCGCTGACATTCGCCTCCCGAGAGCAGAGATGGTTTTTGGTTTCTTTGATCCCATATTCCTACTTTTCTGAGCAAATATTCAGCCCAATCCTTATCTGCTTTACCTGCCAATCCTTTTATCGGTAATGTTGGAAGCAGCACATTCTCCCACAAAGTACACTGCGGCAGAAGATGATGCATCTGAAACACAAAGCCTAGTTCCCGATTACGGAAATGAGCCAGTTTCTCCTGCGAATAGCCTGTAATGTTTATCCCTTTGAAGACAATCTCACCTGCGTCCGGCTGATCCAGAGTACCTATCAGATTTAATAGGGTTGTCTTTCCTGATCCGCTTGGACCTGCAATCGCAATCTTTTGGTTGGTATGAACCTCTAAATTAAGGTCTTCAAGAACTTTTCTGAAATTATTTTGCTCTGGATCGCCATAACCTTTAAAAATATGTTTTAATTGCAGAATCATCGTTTCTAAGGGATTAATAACTATTGTGATATAGGTTGTATGATTTAAAGCATTTGATATATCCCGATCATTTGTTTGGCATGATCATGAATATTAAAATTTGATTCCAATCCGTCTCTGGCCCTGAGGCTTATCGCATTTAATTTTTCGGAATCAACCAACAATCCGGCTAATGCCTCACATAGTGCTTCCGGTGTATTTGGCTGATAAATAATCCCTCCACCTGAAAGATTAACGATTTCAGTAAATGCGCCCAGAGCCGGTTGGACAACTGCAACTCCTGATGCCATTGACTCTAAAAGGTACATTCCAAACGCTTCGCCATTTCTGACAGGAACGGAGATTATAGAAACCTTGTTATAAAACTTCTGTCTTGAAGAATCCTCAAAATTCTCTAAAAATTTAACCTGACCCGCAAGCTTTTCTTTGTTTACTTTTTTTCTTACTTCCTTGATATAACCAGTGTCTGATCCAGTATAACCTCCTGTTAAAAAAAGCTTTACATCATCATATCCGGCTTTTTTCTTCAATTGAATAAAGGCATCAACAACAATATCCAACCCATTCTCAGGACAAAGGCGAGAGATAAAGCCGATATTGCGTTCCTTTTGGTTTGCCGGAATAAAGGTATAATCATCCGGATCGACTCCAAGATATAAACATTTTATCTTTTCATCAGGCAGTTTCATCCTTTGTTTCATTACCTCTGAAAAATAGTGACTTACAGGAATAAAGAGATCAACATCCTTTGCTTTTTCACTCATCAGATTCCAAATCTGTTCCTGATAAGAAGGATGCATCGTATCAACCCATACATCTTCATCCTGCAGAGAACAGACAACGGGTACCTGAAGCTTTTCTTTAATTCTATGAACGAGTCCGAGAAGCAGGGCATTTGAGATATGAACAATATCCGGTTTACAATGCTTTAACATCCAGTCGACTAAACGATCCAATTCCTCCTGTTGTTTTCCGTGTTCACCAAGCAGCATCGAAACGGTCATCTCTTCCAACCCTTTGGCATTAGTTGATCCGGCCATAGAGGCAGCAATTTTCAGTATGGGTTTCGTATTTAGGAATCGGTCAAACCATGCAGGCGCTTTTCTGAATATAGGATAAAGCTGTTTTAAATAGATACTTACAGCGCCATAAAAAACCGGTATGTCATTAATATCACGTTCATCAGCGAAAATAGGAAGGTACATCGGGATTTTAATTACCTGATGACCTTGTTCACGCAAGGCAACAACATATTTACTGTCACGCAGACAGTTTCCACAATAAAAGCTGCCACCTGATCCCGGAATAATATGAACAATTTTCATCAATAAGCAGAATTAAATACCATATATAATTGAAATACAACTAATAATAAATGTAATCTAAATTGGCAACATCCCTTAGTTTCCATTTATTTTCCAAAACAATATACTGTTCCATTTAAAGCAGTGACTATCATTAAATTTTCGATTACAGCCGGATTATGGAGAATGGCATTGCCAATCTCGTATTTCCAGATCAGGGATCCATCCGAAAGTTTAATTAAAGCCATGTCACCGCGCATGTTGGCTGTTAACACTTTATCTTTAATTATTACGGGTGAAGCTTCTACCCTGCTTCCACTGTTGAAACTCCAGATCAGCATTCCAGAATTTTTATCAAAGCAATAAACAAACTTATCGCGATTACCAGATACCACCCGATCGCCTAATAAAGATGCTGAAGCTATAAACGGCTGTTTTAAATCTTTGTTCTCCCAACTCCAGATTATTTTTCCCGTTTGAATATCAACTTTGGAGAATTTACCATCGTAATCGCCGATATAGGCCCATTGATCACTTACAGGACAAGATCCGGCAACATAGGTGGCCACATTAATTTTAGACTCCAGCTTACCGCTTTCAATATTAATAATATGAAGAAAGCCATCACACCCACCAAAAATTGCCTTGCCATTAAAACAGGCAGCTTCGCCATTAATAAAATTATCCGATTCGTATTTCCATTTCATTTTGCCGGTTTGGGCATCAACGCAATGAAGGTTATAATCATAACTTCCTACAATTAACCATGTTTTAGATCTTGATTTCCAATAATTTGCCGATCCCATAATCTGATTATCAGTCTTATATTTCCATATCAGAGACCCATCTGAAAGTTTCAGGGCAAATAGGGTACCATCCAGGTTCCCAACAAAAACCCTACTATTCAAAATAAGGGCAGGTGCTTCAATCGAATTCTCAGTTTTATATTTCCAAAGAAGCTTCCCTTTAAGATCAAGACAATAAATCTCACCATCGGTCGCACCAACAACTATTTTTCCATCAGCAATAACGGCAGTTGATTTAATATTATCACCAACCTGATAGCTCCAAATCAACCTGGGTTTATCCGGAAAGTTAACCTGCGTAACGCCTAAGAGGTTTTGGCTTCCGCGAAAGTTGATCCAGGTATTACAAGTTTGCCCATTCGCATTCATAAAAAAAAATATAATCAGCGCTATAAACAATAATATCCTCATAATTAGTCTTTTACTGAAAGTGCTCCCGTAGGGCATGCTTTTGCAACTATTTCTGCAGTTATGGCCAATCCTGATTGAACAGATTCATTAAATGGGACCCCAATCACGACATCAAATCCACGGCCAATGTAGGAAAACCCAAATTCTTCCTGGTATTTGGAGGTCATCCTGACACAAATACCACATTTGATACATTTTAACGGTTCGTAAACGATAGAGCTGGTAAAATGCTTGGTCATAACTTTCCTTTCATTTCCGGCAAATCGACGCTGATTTGCCTTGTAACGGCCGGATAGATCCCGTAATTTGCAGTTATCGATATCCCGGCAATCGCAATGAAGGCATCTCTGGGCCTCCAAAATAGCTTCTTCGCGTGAATAACCATTTGAATTTGTATGATCCGAAGATATTCTGTGGTATGGTACTGATTCCTTAAGATATTCAGAAATCTCTTCGTTAATCAACTTCCCAAAACGCGAATTAAACAACTGTGGTTCTCCCTGAAGCTCTTCGCCAGATAAATATTGTGACACTGACCAGGCCACCTCCTTTCCTTGTCCAACAGACCGAACCGCAAGTCTGGATGTTCTAAGCGAGTTTCCTATTGCAAATACGCCTTTTAAAGATGTTGAATAACTGTTCAGATCAGCTTCAATTCCCCTGGAATTCGTCACAATACCCCAACTTTCAATTTCATTAGCTACCGTTCCTACAGCAATAATCACTGCATCAAATTGGTCTTTGATCTCTTTAAACAGAAATGAGTTTATCTCTTTCCCCCCTTCAAACAGGACTCCTGTTTTTAAAATAGTACTAATCTCCTGGTCCAAAAGTTTCAATGGCAGAATATCGGGCATAATTTCAGTTCGAAGCAATCCACCCGGCTTGCTATTTTTGTCGTATAATACAGTTTGATATCCGTTTAACTGCATATAGTAGGCTGCGGCCAATCCTGCTGGTCCTGCACCGATTACAGCGACTCTTTTACCGGTCTGCGGAAGCGGTTCAAAAGGATGGAGATCATTTTCATCACCCACAAACCTTTTCAACAAACAAATCGAAACCGAAGAATCCACAGTTCTGCGATGACAGGCCCCTTCGCAGGGTGCAGGACAAATTCGTCCTAATACAGCAGGCAATGCAATATCTTTTTTGACTATTTTCAATGCCTCTTCAAATTTGCCGGCGGCAATCAACCTGTTCATTTGAGGAATATTCATATGTGCCGGACAGGCTACCTGACATGGTCCCTGACAATCACCAACATGTTCGCTAAGAAGTAGTTCCAGCCCTGTCTGCCTTGCCTCCCTGATCTCATCATCTTCAGTAGTAATGGACATATCTTCCGTTGCTATAGCAGAACACGATGGAATCAACCGGCCGTTGGAGAGGTCTTTTACCAGACATAACATGCACGAAGTAAAATGGCCCAATTCTTCATTGTAACAAAGCGATGGAACCTTAAATCCAACTTTTTCAGCCGCTTTCAACACGGTGGTTCCCTCTTCGACATCTGTTTTGTGACCATTTATTTTGATTTGAACCATTTTTAATTTTCTAACAAATTTTTAGGATTACTAATAATGTATTGTCTGATTCTGTAATATTCGTCATTATCCCGGATTATATGATCATGGAAACGTGTTTGCCAAACCGGTTTTCCGGGCGACAACCGCAATTCATTGATGCGACGACCTGAAAACGTTTTAAATGCCCGTATGAATTCGAATAATCCATGACGTTTAATTGGCGGTATGATTGAATTAATTGGTTGATCCGGGATGATGGTTTGACCCGGGATGATGGTTTGACCCGGGATAATGCATTGATCCGGGATGATGGATTGATCCGGGATGATGGATTGATCCGGGATGATGGTAGAGACGGGTTTCAAACCCGTCTCTACGACGTCGATACAATCGTGATTATCAATTATTACAATTCCATGAACGTGATCGGGCATAACAACAAATGCATCTAACCGTAAATTCCGGTAATGGTTTGGCAAATCCAACCAACATTTATCCACAATTTTTCCATATTGATTTAATACCATTGCCCCATTTTTAATATGGCCGAATAAATGTTCACGGTCATGGGTACATATGGTAATAAAATATGATCCATCAATTGAATAATTCCATCCTTTCAATCTGGTAGATTCAATACGATATTTATTCTGAAATAAGGTCATTCAACAGTGAATATATTTTGCAAATTAAATATATAAAAAATCATTTCACCACAACTGCGTTTACAGGGCAAACCTGTCGGCAGGCATCACATTTTATGCATAAATCCTTGTTAATCATATGCTTTTCATGTGGCTGAAAAGGAATGGCTGCAACAGGGCACCGCTGAACGCATAGCGTACAACCAATACAATCATTTGTAATAGAATAATTTACCAATGGAATACATTTACCGGTCGGACATACTCCATTTAAATGAGCTTCATATTCTTCCCTGAAATATTTCAAGGTGCTCAAGACCGGATTGGGTGCAGACCTGCCCAGGCCGCAAAGAGAACCTTTCTTTGTCCACTCAGCCAGCTTCTCCAACTTTTCAAGATCACCCGGTTTACCTTTTCCCTGAGTCAGATTATCCATCATATCCAACATCCTTTTTGTTCCGACGCGACAGAAGGTACATTTACCGCATGATTCGTCCTGGGTAAATGAGAGAAAGAACCGGGCAATATCCACCATACAATCGGTGTCGTCAAGCACGATCAATCCTCCGGAGCCCATCATGGCACCAAGACTGGTAAGTGACTCATAATCAATTGGTGTATCCTGAAGAATTGCCGGTATACAACCTCCTGATGGCCCTCCTATCTGAACGGCCTTAAATTTCCGCCCATTTGCTATACCACCTCCAATTTCTTCTACAATCTGACGAATCGTCATTCCCATGGGTACCTCGATCAATCCTCCGCGAGCCACTTTTCCCGCCAAGGCAAAAACTTTTGTTCCTTTGCTATTCTCCGTTCCAATGCGTGTAAAACGGTCAACACTATCACGCATGATAAAGGAGATCTGGGCAAATGTCTCGGTGTTGTTAACCAGTGTAGGTTGTCCAAACAATCCTTTGACTGCGGGGAAAGGTGGCCTTAAATAGGGAAATCCGCGGTTCCCCTCAATAGACTGTATGAGTGCGGTTTCCTCACCACAAACGAATGCTCCGGCACCTTCATAAACTTTTAAATTAAAATCAAAACCAGATCCAAGTATATTATGACCAATCAGGTTATTCTCTTTACATATTTCAAGAGCTGCCCTGATTCTCTTTACTGCGAGGGGGTATTCAGCACGAATATAAAAATACCCTTCGCGCGAATTAACTGCATAGGCGGCGATAATCATCCCTTCTATAACACGGTAAGGATATGATTCCAGTAACATACGATCCATAAATGCTCCGGGATCACCTTCATCTCCATTGCAAATCAGGTATTTTACCTCGCTGTTTTGTTTGGCTACAAGTTCCCATTTAATCCCGGTCGGAAACCCTGCTCCTCCCCGTCCTCGGATTCCACTGGTTTTGATCTTTTCTATCACCTGTGTCGGAGTAAACTCCTTAAAAACTTTTTTAAGTGCCAAAAAACCTCCATATTGCTGATATTCATCTAAATCCAAAGGATTAATTAAACCTCTGTGTTCGGTTGCAATGGGAAATTGTTTTCCTAGAAACGAAGAGACATGTTTCTCCCGGATATCGAGCTCATACCTCTCAATACCATTCCATTTCTGGTCGGTTTGTATATTCTCAATGGCATTCAGAAATTTATTTTTTAATCTCGGTAGTCGTCCTGAAGGTTTGAAATGGTTTTCAATAATCTGTTTGATATCCTCCGGTTTTACTTTGGAATAAAGGGTTGTCTCCCCTTTAACAGGAACAATTTCGACGAGTGGCACCTGATGACACATCCCGACGCATCCCACACTCTTCAGCTTAACCTGCAAACCGGTCTGATTAATCGTACGTTCAACGGCATCTTTAATATCACTGCTCCCGCTTGCCACACAACAGGATCCAAGGCCAATCCTGATTTCACCCTGAATTTCGGTACCGTTTGTTTTACTAAAGAATTTCCTGTTCTTGCTATTCTTCAGGCTTTCAAAATCTTTAATTATCTCTTCTGTTTTATCGGAAGTGACGTGTCCATAGGTTACATGATCAATTTGCACAACAGGAGCTAGTGTACAACATCCCAGGCAACTGACTTTTTCTATTGTGTATTTTCCGGAAAGGTCCGTATGTTGACCATCCTTCAGTTTGAACGCCCTCCGCAACGCATCATAAACCTGACCAGCCCCTTTGACATGACAGGCAGTCCCCACACAGACTCGAACCATATGTTTACCAACAGGTGCCAGACGGAATTGCGAATAGAAGCTGGCAACACCAATGATTTCGGCTGGTTTTATATCTGTTGTTTCGCTAACCCTTCGTAAAGCTTCTTCAGGCAGATAGTTAAATTCGCGCTGAATCGCCTGAAGAATAGGGATTAAAGCCGTCCTGGTCCTCCCCTTTTCCGAAATGATAGAATCTATTTTGTTCTGTTCAATCATTGAAATTTATATGAACTGTTGTTCCTAAGATTTACTTTTGACCGATGCAATAAATGAACTTCGGAGTCCTGAGATACATCCTGCCGTCTTTAAACGCCGGAGTTGTGGTAACTTTCTCTGCTGCATTTCCTTCGCCAAGAATTTTCTCCGTCTTACCCACCTCAAAAACCCTCATTTTCCCGGCGGTATTAAATGTATAAAGCTTATTATCAACAATTACCGGAGATGAATAAAAACCAGTACCTTCTTCCTTTACCCAATATTTTTCACCTGATTTAGCATCGTAGCAAGCGATAACTCCATAACTGGTCGCAATAAAAAGGAAGCCATTGGCAGACACAGGGCTCGCAACTTCCGGCAAGTATTCATCACTATCCCAAACCTTTACATTTTTAACAGGATCAATTGCCACCAGTTTTGCATATTCGTTGGCCGCAAAGATCAGTCCACTACCAAAAGCCGGTGAAGGACCCACCTCACCCATCATACAATTCAGTGACCAGAGTTCCTTTCCCGAATCTGAATCGTAACCGGCAACCATCGGATCAGTTGACAGTACGACCTGGTATTTCCCATTGATCTCAGCAAGAATTGGACTAGCCCATGATATTTTTCCTTTCCGTAAGGTTTCCCACGCGGTTTGTCCTGTCGCTGCTTTAATTCCGATCAATTTATGGCTTTTATTGGTATCATATTGTATAAAGATTTTGTCTTTCAGCATCATCAAAGAAGAGGCATGACCATAATGGTTATCCGGAACACCCAGGTTTCTGGCCCAGATGCGATTACCCTCCATATCGAAACAGATAATATCACCTGTAGCGAACATAGCATACACCCGATTTCCGTCAGTAGTAAGCGAAGGAGCAGAGTAGCCGGTATCTTCTGTTACCTTCGGCGCTGTTTCAGGACTACCCTTAATCTTATCAACCGGCTGTTTCCATAATATCTTCCCGGTAATCCTGTCAAAACAATAAACCTCACGCGAATGATTATCCGCACCTGACAGGAATAACTTTGTACCCCAGATGACCGGCGAATTATATCCTTTCAAGGGAACCGGAGTTTTCCATATCACGTTCTTGCCGGAAACAGCATCCCAGGAAACGGGAGTCCCTTTTTGATAAAAGACTCCGTTACCGAACGGTCCCCGGAATGAGGGAACATTTGATTTAATTTCAGCTGCCCCGGGAAAACTGACTTTCACAACCGCCTTTTGGGTTAATTTAGTTGGTTTGGAACTGTTTGGAGAAACAGTTGATTTTACATCGGAACTTTTCGCAGAATCAGGAACTGAAGGAGTCTGACCTACCTGTATCACTTCTATTTTATCGCGATTATCAGAAATTTTCACATTTGGTGAGGATTCATTTACCGTATATTCCCGGAGGTGGTCAACAGAAACATAAGAAGCCGCCATGCCAAGCATTATTAGTAATGCCCCAGTAATTATTACCCAGCGTTGGGTCATAAGCCGACTGATTATTTCGTTATTATCCTGAATATCTGGCTCTTCAATTTTAGATCTCAAACCAATAATAACCCGTAATGAGAAAGCCAGAACGATTGCCCCGAATAATAAAAGATAACCTCCCGTTTTGACCTGCCATTGGCTGTTAAAATAAGCTTTCCTGGCCAGTAAATCAAAATCCCGTATCTCCTGTTTTAGCTCTTCACTGTTAGGTTCCTGACTTAGTTGTTTGACTAATGTAGTAAGTGCTTTACTTTCAAGTGGCTTATTCTTAGTCATCTGCATATAATTTAAAAGCAGTAATAAGGCCACAGTCAGGCAAAATATTCCCGAAACAAGGGCAATATTGAGAAACAACTTCAGTTTAGCATCGTTTTCCATTAAACCGCAGAAATTATAATATTAATTTTTTACCGGACAATAACTGATACACCTTGCGCAACTGTAACAGTTTCCTTTATCCGGTTGATAGTCATTCTTTCTCCGAAAGATCACCTGGCTTAGTAACGTCATTCCAATGACCAGTCCCATAAATCCTCCGGCAATCCAGCATCCGATATAAAATTTATGACGGATCACGGATGCCTCATTCACAAGAGTTTCCATCGATTTTCCTGAACTCAGGAATGCCTGAACGTCGAGATTTTTATCATCATTCCGAACTTCAGGTTTTGTAATTAAAAGTTCAGCGAGATAAACTTTGGAATTAGCTTTTGAGATCCAGGTATGAGCTTTTGAACCGGCAAATCCGGCTATTAAGATCCATAATGGAATCAACAGGGCATAAATCAGAAAACGATTCACATCCCGGATTCTGTTTTTCATTTGTTTTTCATCTGTCGGATAGTCAATTGCATCAAACGGACAGGAATCGGAACACAATTTACATTGAATGCATGCAGCTGGTGTGATTGCCAGATGCCATTTGGAAAACCTGGACATCCAATTTAGTAAGACGCCATAGGGACACAAAAATCTACAATAAGGACGGGCCACAAACATCCCCATCAATAAAAATGCAATTCCGAGGACAACCATATGAAATGCAGCATCCATCCTAAAGATTCCTACAAATGGATCATAGCGGCAAATAATAAAATCGGTACCGGTCGCAGCAAACATAACTGCTAATGACAAATAAAGGTATGGAAGCAGCCCCAAAGTTTTCCGAAGCCATTCAGGTAAAGATAAAGGTTTAATAATCAACAAATCCTGAATTGCACCCAGTGGACAGGCACCCGCACAAAAGGTTCTTCCGAAATAAAGTGTAAAAACAAGTGGAAGGAGAAAAAAGAGCAAAGTAGTAATGGAAATAGCATATCCCGGATCAAAAATGGTAAGTGCCACATTTTGGACTGAACCAATCGCACAAATACATCCGTTCCGGTAGAACCCAAAATAGAGCAGTGTAAATACCGATAACCAAAGCATTCCCTTCCGCGATCGTTTTCTTAAAGCTAACCAACTGGCAAGCGAAAGCACAATTAACAAAATTACAACATCGGAATATTCAAGTACTAAAGCACGTGGCTCCGGAGTTACGGGAGTTGGCTGATGATATCCGGTACCAAATTCAGGTTTAGGGAATCGTTGTTGCTGAGTAATTCCGGCTAAACTAACAATTAGTAAAGTGAATATCAGCAATAATTTTATCCATTTTTTCATATCAGCCCTTCCCTTCTTTGGTAAAACTTCCTTTGACCAAATATGGTTTGCTTGCCTTAACGCGTGATATTGCATCAGAAGGACAAAGCCTTGCGATAGAGCATTCGTTACAGTTAAGGCATATCCGGTGAATAATCTGCAAATGAAGCGAACCGTTTCCAAATGAAGTACAGCCTTTCACGCATTTGGCGCAGCCAATGCAGAGATCTTCATTAATAACATATTCGAAATAAGGCTCTTCAATATATTTTCGCTGAATTGCTGAAGTTGGACATAGCTGATTTTCGGCTGCCGTGGATAGCTTATTCGGATCAGGTTTGAGGTATCCGCCACACAAGTCGCAATAACCGCATAGATCATAAGCATGCAGACACTTCACAGCTGATGGTGTCATCACACATGAAGTTGCACATCGTCCGCATTGGGTACATTTGAACGGATCGATTTGCCAAACATATTTCTCTGGTGTAATATTCCTTGCCGCAAAACCTCCCACTGCTCCAAGAGTAAGGAGTAAGGATAAATGGGCTCCCCTCCTGATAAATTCCCGTCTGCTGTTTTTAAGGTTATTTTCCATGGCTTCTCTCCTTATTTGCCTGAGGTAATTCACATAAGTTGAATTTACCGCAATTTCTACATAAAGGTGAAACTGAACAATTTTCAGGAGTAACTACTTTCTGTTGTGTTGTTAGAAACAGGCTCAGCAATCCAAGACCCGATAAGATCGCCAAGCGCCCGGTTTGCCTGATAACATCTCTTCTGTTCATCGGTTCTCTTTTTTTACAAATAATCTCAGCATTTTCCGATCAATATCCAGTGCATAAATATTTCCAAAATCATCTACGGCAATATCCGGTGCATGAATATTCTCTTTAAATTTTGACGGAGCCGCTACAACGCTGAGAAATTCACCAGAAGGTTTATATACCTTTATCCGGATCATTCCCTTCTCACTTGTCACAAAACTCCCATCAGGTAAAAATGCAAAATGTGCAGGATTGCAACATCCGTTAAATCCTTCGATTCTCACGGAGGTAGCTTTCCACCATGTACGAAGTTTGCCATCAACAGTATAATTTTCCAAAGAATGTTTGCCGGGATTAACAATCCATAAATCCCCGTCCGAATTGAATGCCAGATCAAAATAGGGACTTGGAATAATAAATCCGTGAATCTGATCATTCCCAGATTTACCTTCGATCTCTCCTAATGGTTTTCCGGCAAGGTCGAATTTACGCACAATTCGCTTTCCGGCATCTGCTACGAATACAATTCCAGATTTTTCAGCAATTGAAGTGATGACTGTGCTATCTGAAAAAGAAGTACAATTGGCAATTTTTATACAATCCTGATTCAGTATTGTCACCGATTTCCGGAATCCTATAAATATGTTATCTGAAGAAGCATAAACACAGGTTGGTTTCAGTTCAAAATTAATTTCTTTTAGTAATTTTCCGTCTGGTTCAATGATTTGCATTTTCTGATCGCCCACAACATAGATTTTCCCTTCTTTAAAACACAATCCGGTTGGTTCCGAGAAGTTAATTGTCAGGTTACGCTTTTCATTGAACATAATCAACGCTGTGTCAGTCCGCGAGAATGGGTCTTTGCCAAATGCATAAGGATTTGCCGGAAGCTCACCAGGTTTAGAAGAGATATAATCAACGGTAACAACCGCAATTATAATTATTGCCAGAGAGATCAGAAAGATGACGATACCTTTGTTCTTCATAATACCGATTTAAAAGTTCATATTGATGCAAACCATTGATTTTGAGTCCCTTAAAACTAAATATCCATTGGCAATTGCCATTGGAGCCCATGCATCCGAGCCATCCCTGATCACTTTTGCATGATCAAGCTGGATATATTTTGTAACGCTCGGTTTTACGATTGTCAGGGTTCCCTCATCGTCAAGAATAAACAACTTATTATCTGCAATAAAGTATGGTCCTAAGCCAAAACGGATAGTTTGACCGCTTGACCAAACTATTTTCTTACAATCGGATGGATCGACGCATACAAATTGGTTACGCACGGATCCGGCATCCTTAGGAAGTATACCGAAAAGATGTCCTTCCCAATAGATTGGAGTTTGCTGTTCACAGGCCAACCCGAAACGGGGAAGATACTGTTGCAAAACATTAATGGTAAAGTTACTGCCATTTCCTTCAAGTTGTAGCAGCATGGCACCGGCTCCATAGCCGGCAGTTATGAAAATTTTTCCGTCAGGCATACAAACCGGTGAAGGTGCCACCACCGAATGGTTCCAGGCAGCCGTTTTCCAAAGCACCTTTCCGACATCAGGACCATCGGCGGCAATACCTGCCAAACCGCCAATTGCACTATACACAAACATTTTCCGACCCCCAAAATTGAATGGCATAATGGAGGAATGTGACATTTTCCAACCTTCAGGATTTGGTGTTTCCCACAATTTCTTACCCGTTTCACAACTTATACCGATAATCAATGCTTTTTTTCCTCCTGTTGCTATGACAGCTACATCATTATCAATCAATGGGCATTGGCCGGTATACCAAAATGGGATTTCCGATGAATACTCCTTTGCAACATCAATTCCCCACCGGAAATTTCCTGTAATCCGATCGAGACACATGACGTGACAACGCGGTCCCATAGTCACAATATATTTTTCAGTAATAACCGGAATTGTCCTTGACATACCATGGTTTCTTTTAATCGTTACATGATACCCTCTTTTCCACAACTCCTTGCCATCTGAAAGTGAGATACATCGCAAGAGATCGGCTTTCTCTTTTTCATTATAATCAAGAACATAAACCAAACCCTTGAAAATTGCAGCACCCGAGTGCCCCTCGCCTAACGGAATAGACCACCGGATATCAGGACCTTTCAGACCAAATTTTTCCTTTAATTTGACCGGGGATTTTGAAATATTATCATAATCGTTTCCGCGAAAGCGGCTCCACGATTCTGTCATCTCCTTATAAACTAAGTTATTGGTTTCAAATATTTTTCCAATTTCGATATTTTCAGATACGGTATCGGCTACTCCTCTTTTGTCCTGCCCAGGTAAACTTTCGGTGAATTTTGAGGTAGGATCCCGCATTAGCCACCATAAAAGAGCCACTATAGCCACCAAAGAGAGCGAATAGAAAACTAAATTCAGAATCCTGTTTTGAAACATTCTTAGTCTTGATTTTTTAACTAAACTCTTTTAATATTAAACCGGCGCAGGACATTTCCATGCCGTAGATACAGTTTGCCATTATAAATAGCAGGATGGGCCCAGAAAGGACCTTCCCCTCCTTCAAGTTTAAAGGTACTGATAATTTTAAAATCAGACGAATCAGGCTGAACTAGTGCGATATTTCCACCTTTTTCTTCGTAGCAATATAACAAACCATCGGCAGCAATAATTGAACCTTTTGTATTCCAATCTTTTACCCAGTTAGTTTTACCAGTGGCCCAGTTTACAGAGACCCATTGTCCTTTATTGTTACTAATCCAGTTGGTCCCGTAGATATTACCATCCACCAGGACATCGCCCCCAATCTGAGTATCTATTATCCCGTTTTTCCATTTCAATGCGACAGACTTTCCATCCGTTGAGAGCGAAACCATAACTGCAATATGATCATATCCGCTGGTCACAAAAATATCCCCGTCGTGATAAATTGGAGTGTTTGGATTAATACCTTTCCCCATATTCCCCGGTTCAAAAGGCTGTAGATCAAAATTCCAGAGTATCTCCCCATCAGCGGAATTAATCCCGATCAGGTTGTTGGCAGTTTCAGCGAGTATAATTTTCAATCCATTTCGTTCGATAAGTAAGGACGAAACGTACGCTCTTTCTCCTCCGACACTTTTGGTTTTCCAAAGCAATTTCCCGGTAATCTTGTCGAAAGCGACGACAGTTGTCTCTTTTCCTCCGGTAACATAAAGTGCTGCCTGGTCAGTGAGGAGAACCGATTCTGAAATTCCCCAACGACCATACTCCCCTTTAAACTGGGTTTGTGCATCCTGGAACCATAATTTTTCGCCACTTTTGGCATTCAGACAGCATACTTCCCCCATTCCACTAATGAGGTATATTTTATCATTCTGAATGGTAGGAGTACATCTGGTATCGGGAAAGGAATTAATCCAGGCGCGGCCATAATCTTGGTCCCAGAGCAATTTACCTGATAAATCGTAAGCCGAAATAGCATCCATAGAATCCTTCTTTATGCCTGTGACATAAATAACATCATGACAAACAATTGGTTGCGAATATCCTTTCCCGAATCCGGAAATTTCCAAATCAGCAACTGGTCCGGCCTCAGGCCATTTCTTCAACAGGCTTTTATCAGGATAGATCCCATCTCGATTGGGTCCCCGCCACTGAACAATCTCCTGTCCAAAAGCCACTGTAAACAATAACATTAGGATACAACTCAGTAATGATTTCATTGTTAATTTATTAAACGTTATAAATATGAAGGCCTAGTTGACTCTTAGCTGCCGGCTTTTTGAAACATGCAGTTTAACAGCATAAACCTTAACTTTAATGAATGCTAATGTTATAAACCATTAATACATCTCCATGTCTGAGATAGAGTTTACCATCGTTTATAAACGGATGAGCCCAATGAGGTCCTGCTCCGTTAGTCACCTTAAAGGAACTGATCACCTCCCATTTTTCGGGGTTAGGTTTTATTAAACCAACAGTTCCTGTCTTCTCTTCGTACACATAAAAGAGATCATCGGCTCCGACAATCGAACCTTTATTGATCCAGTCGGTAACATATTTTACTTCACCGGTATCCCATTTCAGACAGACCCATTTTCCTTTTCCATTACTGATCCAGTTTGAACCATACATATAATCACCAGAAACCATAATGCCATGATGATGATTATCAAGTGTATGATCCACCCATTTTTCCTTCACAGAGGTGCCGGCAGAATCCATTTTCAGCATTACCGCAGGGTAGTCATAACCCATTGAAAGGAAAATTTCATTATTCTTAAAAACCGGAGTATTGGTCCAGATCAGCCCTTTATCCTCATCGTCAATTAATTCTTTTTTAAAGTATTGGTAGCTCCAGGCAGTTGTGCCATTCCCTGGATTGAGAGCGACCAGGTGAGTGGCTGTAACAGCCAGAATCAACCTGAAATTTTTATATTCGTATATAGTAGGTGAAGCGTAAGATCTCTGACCTCCAATACATTCACTTTTCCAAACCAACTTGCCGGTCATTTTATTGAACGCAACGACTGAAGTCTCTTTGCCACCGGGAGTGCAGATCACTTTATCATCAACGATCAAGGGTGATTCGGAAACACCCCAGTTGTGCCATTCTGCCTTAAAATCCTTATCTACATCAACAGCCCAGTTCTCTTTTCCACTGCCAGAATCAATACAAACCAGTCTGCCCAATCCACTCACAACATAAATCCGGTCACCTTCCACTGTTGGTGTTGAGCGGGTATCCGGGAATGACTTTGACCAGCTTCGGCCGTAGGGAACCTGCCATTTAATCTTTCCCTTAAAATCTATGGCTGACAGATAATCTAGCGTATCAATCATTCCTGTGATATATATGGTTTGGTTTGCAACCACTGGTGAAGAGTAACCTTTGCCCAGTCTTTCGACCTTTAGAATCATTTGCGGACCTTCAGCAGGCCAGGATTTTAACAATCCGGATTCATTAAAATAACCATCACGCTTAGGGCCTCTCCACTGAACAACCTGACTGAATGTGGAATAAGCAAATGCCACAATCAAAGACATCAAAAATATTTTCTTCATAATTTATAAATTATTGAAAATTCAAAACGGGAGAATTGTCTTTATTCCAATTTCTCCCGTTTTGAATTAATTCTAACAGCTGACATATCTTAAATCAATTATTTTATCTTATAAGCAATTAATGATTTACCGTGTCTGACAAAAAGAACACCATTATTGATCACCGTGTGTGCCCAATGCTGTCCGCTTCCTAATTCAACCTTCGCTTTTCCGGTAATGTTAAATCCCTGAGGTGTTGCCGGAACAAGTGCAAGTTCTCCCTTTTCACTGTAACAAAACAACATTCCGTCAGCTGAGATAATATTCCCTTTCGCAATTGCCTGTGAGGCATATTTCTGATCTCCGGTTTTCCAGTCGGTACATTGCCAGTCTCTGGTATTATCGCCGGATCCATAAATATATCCATCTAGAACCACTGCCCCACCGATACGGCAATCAACTTTTTTGCTGATCCATGCTTTGGTAACCTGGCTTCCATCAGCATTTAAATCGAGTTTTACTCCTCCCTGGCCATATCCGCTGAAACAAAAGAGACTGTTTTGATAAAATATCGGAGTATTGGCATGGACCGACCACTGGTTAACATGATCATAAGACCAAAGCATTACTCCTGTTTCAGCATCTAATCCGATGATATGCCGTTCGGTATGGGTAACCAGTAGTTTGCGGGACGGTAGTTTTACCAGTAAAGGGGTACAATAAGCCGATTTTTCACCAACACCTTTACTGCTCCAGATCAGTTGTCCGTTTAACCGGTTAAGTGCCACAACATTATTTACCGGACCCCCTGTTGTTACAAATATTTTATCGCCATCAATTACCAATGTTTCGGTTACGCCCCAGGTAATATTTTGACCATTTAAATCCTTTAAAACCTCTTTTTTCCAGTACATATTGCCATTATTGGCATTCAGGCAAGTAAGTACTCCATTCGCCGAATAAATATAAAGCATATCTCCAACAACTGAGGGTGTTGCCCGGGCACCTGGATAATTTTCAACCCATTCTTCCCCATAAGTCGCTTTCCATTCGAGTTTCCCATCCATACTTAAAGCATAAATGTAACCTATATTGTTTACGGCGGCAGAGACATATATCTTCCCATTTGCAAAAACCGGTGATGAAAATCCATCACCAAGCTCATCAAAATGCCAAATGATTTCAGGACCAGTTGCAGGCCAGGATTTTAATAAACCAGATTCGGAATAATTGCCACTCGATCCCGGACCGCGCCAGGTTGTTGGTTCTTGTGCTTTGGCTGTGACAAGGGTTAAAAGTCCGGCAATCATGAAAGTAAAAACGTGCTTGTTCATATCTGTTTGAGTATAAACTATTGCCTAAAATTATAACCATTCCCTTGGATGTGCAAGGGAAGATTAGAATTTAGTTTATGTCTAAATAACAGAATAATCTATAGAAGTGAATTCAGGATGTAGCCTACAATTATAATGCCTATGGCAATGATGGCAATAAAAGTAAGGATAAATGGAAGTTTTAAAACCTTTTTTAATATGATCAATTCAGGAAGTGAAATTCCGATAACCGACATCATAAATGCCAGGGCAGTTCCAAGTGGAACACCCTTCTCGATTAAGGCAAACACAATCGGAACAGCCCCCGGGGAACAGGTATAGAGTGGGATCCCAATTAAAACGGCCAATGGCACCGAATACCACGTCGATTTATCGAGGAAAGAAGCCAGATAATCATTGGAGACATACCCGTGAACCAGGGCACCGACGGCGATTCCGGCAATCATATAGGGCCAGATCTTGACAATAATTTCCTTAACAGCCACTTGCCCGGCATGTAGACGGTCCTCAAATTTAAGCTGTTGACCATCCTCCGGCAACTCTTCAAATTTTAGGTCCAATACCCAATCCTGAAGCCACTTTTCGAGTTTAAGCCTGCCAATGATCCACCCTGATGAAATGGCAATCAGAAGTCCCATCAGGATGTAAATCGTACCCACCTGCCATCCAAAGAGGCTGAATAACATGATAACTGCTACCTCATTAATCATTGGGGCAGCAATCAAAAATGAAAAGGTAATTCCAAGTGGAATTCCGGTTTCAACAAAACCTAAGAATAAAGGAATTGCAGAACATGAGCAAAATGGGGTTAGAATTCCCAGAAATGCGGCCATAACATTCCCCACAAATAAAGGTTTGCCCTCCAAAACTTTTCGTGTCTTTTCCGGGGAGAAATACGATCTGATTATCCCGGCCAAAAAAATTACCAGGATAAGGAGAAAAAATATTTTTTGAAGCGTACTCAGGAAGAACCATATTGTGGAAGAGAGATTAGATTCATAAGGAAGATGCAACCAGTTATATACCATAAAATTAGAGGAAGCTTCCTTGTAATAGAACAAAAAAATCCAGACAAGAAGTAAAAATATATATGTAATTGATTTTTTGCGCATTATAATGTAATGGAAAATTCCGGAAATAGATACAAACATACGTCGAATGACTCTTCATACCCACCAGATCGCAAAGTTATACCAAGATTTAAATATTGGTATTATCGTTCTGTTGTTTTAAGAGATAACTTTGAGCCCATGCAAGAATATTACCGATATTCGTAATCGTTGTACCCTGTTTGAGCGTAAATGAAATCTCTGAATCTGATTGAATGATAAATGAATTCATTCCAGTTGAATTTTACAACCCTAAATACTTAGATTATCAAATGCACCCGAACTGAAAATACATTAACCGGCCCCCTGTCCTTATTATATCCGGGGTTCAATATGAATTGATAAGCGCCTGAAATATACAGGCTTTTTCTCAATTCCATAGAATAATAGATTTCTGTAAGATCCTCCCAGGCATAGTTGAGATTTCCATCACCCAACTCAAAACCTTTTCCACCCGCTTTTAAATATCTGCGATGTGGTTCTGAAAGGCCGGAAGTTACACGAGCAAAGCCTACATTATCATTTGGCCTGTTCCATTGACTTCCGTTAGAGGATACACCCATACTTATTGAATGATCTATTTCAGTAAATTCCCACGTTTCATTGCGCCCATCATTCCAGCTTGCTCGTAAAAACACCCCCATACAATCACTAACAGCTTGTTCAGAGTTAACACCAAAACCATATTTGGTATTACCTTTCTTTTCAGTTGCAAAAAGGTCTGGTGCAGTGGGGTTTAAGATTAAACTCTGATTATAATTACCCATATTGGCAATGGTATAAAATGAAATTATTCGTACTGCACCTTTTCTTCCTGAAAGGGAATAATTACGAGTATACTCCAAGGTATTGGACCCGGCTTCAAACATATTCCAATTCATAATCATTCCATTGGGTTTTGTAGAAACGAGTGAGAACCCGTACCGTAATTCGTTTTTGGGGGTTACATATTCCAATACCAAACTTGGTGTATAACCCCTGGTATTGGCCGGAAAATCCCAGGCGCCATTACTCATTAATGCCCAACTCATAAATTGCGTTCGCGGGTCATGGCTGTAAGAGTTATTATCAAAGAAATCAGCAATGCATATTTTGCCAATTGTAAAAGAGAAATAATTTGTCGGCAAATTTCCGCCAAGCCTGTTAATATCACTTGATTGATATGAGTTACTTTTCTTCAAAGAAATTACCTGACTCAGATAGAGCCGCGCCAACTCAAAAGAGGGTACCGAATTTGCAATTCTATATGTTTCGCCATTTGTGGAAGCTCCAACGCCGAAAGAACCACTGAGACCTGAGCCACCTGCGACTTCCGGATTAAAAAAAATGCTTGCACCATGCCATAACCTGGCGCCCAGGAAAAGAGTGGAAGTAACAGAGAGACTTGTTTCTTCCTGAGGAATTAAGCTATTCGGACCAGTATATTTGGCACTGAAAGCAGGCTTATACTGGTTAATAAATGTTGCCTGGGCATGAATTGAAAAATTATCGTTCTTTAAAGAATCTACTTGTTGCCCGTAAATCTTTGGGATTAATAAGATCAGCAGGCTAAAGGCAATACTTTTTGTGTTATTAAAGATATTTTTGAACATCACTTTTACTTTATTTATTCCCATATCAGGAAAGCAAAGCTATCCCAAAATATGGGTTGTTAACAATTTTTTATTTTCCGGCATTAAATTCCTTATTTATGTATTTATTGGGCCGTGGACAAGAAGCTGTTTGCCTTTAAATATTCCATTTAGAATCTATTTTCCGTTCCAATTTTGTGATAGGTAATATTGCCCTCTCAAACGCGATAGACTTGGAGAGCGAATCTCAATAAAACATCACAAAATTCCAGCCAGAACTGCTGTCCTATAAAATGCTAGAACGATCATAATGATCAGGTATGCGCGTAACGAAATCAATGACCACTTGACACTTTTGCTCATTTTCAATGGTGGGGCTGTATCGGTATCAACTTTTTCTTCCGGTATATCAAACAACGGATGAACTATCAGATAACTTTCCAGATCGGTGTCTTTTGCTTTAAGAAATCCTGGTTTAGTGTTTACACGTTTTTTTTGATTCCACTTTCTTCCCTTATTACAGTTGTCATAACTAAATCCTCCATTTTTTAATAGTTAATATTTTTATTTGAATAATTCAGGTAACATAATAACTTTAAAAACTGCCCCGATAAAGGTGTCAGGACGCGCCCATTTCAAATCCTTAAACC
>Ga0364894_10138_pt2:0-5000 | contig 32107 bp, 18 predicted proteins | sample ExccelJu500001D4_FD_206942 | JGI IMG/M metagenome (GOLD analysis project Ga0364894, IMG submission 206942) | Enriched cells from Trout Bog Lake Hypolimnion, Wisconsin, USA - BchlTB.July16.5000.01.D4 | ecosystem: Environmental > Aquatic > Freshwater > Lake > Hypolimnion/Profundal zone...
AGTCCTATTATATGTTTTTAAAATAAATTTGATGGTTTCATGATTTATTTTTATCTTATACTTTGGATTTATAAAGTGATTTGACTTTTGCAGAAAGTGTTTGTTTCCTTTTGAAATTTAAAAGCTTGCATAATGTCGGGAATTTCTGATTTACAAATTATGGTAGTGGAAGATAATGAGGGGGACTGGTTTCTGATTAAAGAATATCTTTCTGAACGATGCCCGGAAGAAGGTATTATACATTGTGCATCGTTGCATGCTGCTTTGAGTACACTTCAGGAACGCAGATTTGATATAATATTGCTGGATCTCACTCTCCCGGATAGTTTTGGAAATGAAAGTATTGCCCAGATATTAGCACATTCACAGGAAGCCCCGGTTATTGTACTTACCGGTTTTGAAGACCGTTTGTTTTCCATGGAAAGTTTACAATCCGGTGTGCAGGATTATCTGCTGAAAGATGAAGTAACCAGTGCTTTACTGTTTAAAAGTATTCATTACAGTATTGAACGTAATAAAGTAAGGCTCCATTTAATTGCAGAACAGCGAAAAAAGGAAAGGGATATTACAGATGCAGTTATTGCAGCATTGGAAAAAGAACGATTTGAGATCAGCGGAGAATTGCATGATAATATCAATCAACTGATTATCGGCTCGATGATGTTTGTTAAAATGGCTGAAAATAATCCGGATAAATCTAAAAAATACCTTGCTGATACGCATGACCTTTTAAAAAAAGCCATGCAGGATATCCGTAGCCTTTCTCACCGGCTGGCTCCGCCAGATTTAAGCGGGGAAACACTGGGTGAGGCATTATCGGTTTTGATAGCCAGGGTGGGCAAATTTTCGGATATTCAGATTACCACAGCATGGAATGATCATGTGATGCGAGAACTGCCGGAAAAACTGGCTTTAAATGTGTTCCGGATTGTTCAGGAGCAACTCAATAATATCATTAAGCATTCCGGAGCCAATGAAGTAAAAATTGCAGCGAAAGTGGAAGCAGGCCAATTTTATTTAACTATTATGGATAATGGGATTGGATTTGACCCTGAAGTAAAAAAAGGTGGGAACGGGCTGACTAATATCCGGACGAGGGCATCACTGTTTAGTGGGGAAGTGGAAATTATAACAGCTCCGGGTAAGGGCTGTATACTGAATATATGCTTATCGGCGAAATAATTATAAATATGCAGCAATCGCATTTTCCACTAAAATGAACGATAAATGACTTAAATTTAAAAGTGAGTAAATCAAATATATGAAGGAAATTAAAGTTTTACTGGTGGAAGATAATGAAGCGGATATTATCCTGACCAGTGAAATATTGGCCAGCGTTGGAATTGATCAGGCTATTAAAGTAACGAGGGATGGAGCAGAAGCCATCCAGTTTATTAAAAAAGAAGGGCCGTTTGAAAATGAGCATACACCAGATCTGGTTTTATTGGATATTAACCTGCCGAAGATAAGTGGAAAAGAAGTGCTAAGTTTTATTAAAAAACACGATGCATATAAATCTATTCCTGTTATTATTTACACTTCTTCTGAAATGGAAAAAGATGTCATTGAATGTTATGATGCAGGAGCCGAATTGTATCTTAACAAATCCCATTCCATGGAAAGTTTCGAAAAAGTGGTCATTGCCATCAGAGAATTTACAGAAAGTCATTTTCCAGGTTAATTACTATTTAAATTACTAGCAGATAATCCGGAATTATATAAATCAAAATCATGCAAAACAGCAATTTAGAAAGATTAAGATTTGCGGCGGAGCTGATTAATGATTTTGTCGTAGACTGGAATTTAAATACGGATGAAGTATACCTTTCTTCCAGATGGAAACAGATGCTTGGGTATACGGATGAAGAAATTCCCAATAATTTTGAAGGCTGGTTACTGACGGTTGAACCTGATTACCGGGAGACTTTTGTAGCAGGGCTATTTGCTTTGAGGGATGGTAAAATTCCGGTATCATTTATTGAAAGAAAAGCGGTTTGTAAAGATGGAAGTTTTATCTGGATTGCCAGTAAGGCCAAAGTAGTGGATTGGAACCCTGATGGCAGGGCTTCCCGGATTATTGGTGTATTCAGCAATATCAATGAAAAGAAACTGGCTGAAGAAATGCTGGCAGAAGAACATTTCAGGTATGCTTCGATCATTGACACTTCCGCAGACCTGATTTTTAATTTAGATGACCAATACCGGCTGCTTGCTGCAAACCATATATTTTTAAAATCAGCTAAAAAAATAACCGGAACAGCCTATACTGCCGGTGATGATTTGAGTGGATTTGTACAGCAGCTCAACAAATATGTGCATTGCCGGGAATTATTTGAAAAATGTTTACAGGGAGAAAGACTTGCCGGAGAATATCATTTTGATGTTCCCGAATTACAGTTAGACAAATGGATAGAATATTCAGTCCTTCCTCTATTGGATAGCAAGGGGAAGAAAACTATTGTGGTAAGGGTTAAAGATATTTCTGAAAAAGTGAAAGCTGCGGATTTACTGCAACTGGAAAAAGATAATTTTAAAACGATTCTGAAATCATTGCCCGACCTTATTTTCAGGTTAGATACAGCTAATAGGTTTATATATTACCATACCAATCAAACCGAAGATTTATTATTGCCGGCTGAGGCATTTATTGGAAGGCCGCTTTCAGCGATCATTCCGAATCCCCTGCTAGGCATACTGGAGGATAAGATAGCAGAGGCCCATATTTCCGGCAATGTTGTTAAATGTGAATACAGCCTGGAAATTCCCCAACAGGGAACCTGCTGGTTTGAAGCCAGGATAAGCAGTACAATTGACCATCATACAATTGCTGTGATCCGGAATATAACCCAAGCCGTTCAATCAGCAGAAGCTTTAAAGAATTCCAGGCGTTTTTATGAGTTTACCAGTAAAGTAAATGACCTCATTTTATATGCCACAGAGGAAACAGCATTATTCAGTCAGGTTACACGCATTGCAGTAGAAGATGGTGGATTTCTGTTTTCATTTATTGGAGGGATGGATAGTGATGGAAAAACTTTTGGTATAAAAGCTCAGGCAGGATATGAAGCAGGTTACCTGGCTATTTTGCAATCAAAATTTTCACCGGAAGTGCCTGATGAAAGGAATGGTCCTGCCGGAAAAGCCTTAAGAGAGGGTAAGCATTTTATTTGTGATGATATAGAACATGATTCACAGATGTTGATATGGCGGGATGAAGCATTGAAAAGAGGATACCGGTCATCCATTGCATTACCTATTATACCGGACCAGAAGGCAGAATTTGTCTTTACCTTATATGCGGATAAACCCTTTTCCATCAGTGAGGAGGAACTGTTGTTATTAGACCGGGTGGCAGCCAATATCAGTTTTGCATTAAAGAATTTACGAAATAGTAAAAAGAAAACTGAAACGGAAATGCAGTTGAAAATAATCACACAGGCTGTTGAGCAAAATTCAGCTTCTGTTGTGATTACGGATATTGAAGGTAATATTGAATACGTAAACCCTGCTTTTTGTACATTATCAGGTTATAGTTTTGAAGAAGCAATTGGCCAGAATCCAAGAATTTTAAAATCAGGTTATACCACTTCAGACGAGTATAAACAGCTTTGGAATAGGCTGGTGCATCACCAAACCTGGAGCGGCGTTTTTTGTAATAAGCGAAAAGACGGAAGTTTTTACTGGGAATCTGCGGTAATTTCCCCGATACTTAATGAAGCAGGAGATATCACCCATTATGTATCCGTTAAAGAAAATATTACAGCGCAAAAAAAGCTGGAGGAAGAGTTAAAAGAAAAAATCAGGATTATAGAAGTTGCACAGAATGTTGCCCAGATTGGAACTTATATTATAGACCTGAAAACAAGGACCTGGGAAAGTTCTGCCATTTTTGACCAGATCTTTGGCCTGGATGCGATGTTTGAGAAACAGATGGATCAATTTTATGCCTTAGTACTGCCTGAATACCTTAAAGGCATGGATGCACAGTCGGTTTTGGCCCAGCAGCATAAAAAAAGCTTTACTTATAAATTTAAAGCAAAGAGGAGGGGAGACGGGCAGATACGTTGCCTGGAATCTTATGCCATTTTTATTTATGATGACGAGGGAATTCCGATTCAGCTGATTGGGGCTATGAAGGATATTACAGAAATAGAAGAACTGATTGAGGAAAGGGAAAGGATTTTAGAAAGTATCAACGATTATTTTTATGTATTGGACCGGCAAATGAATTTTAAGTATTGTAACCAGGCATTTGCCAACCGGTATTTAAAGGGTAGCAAAGAAGCAGTAATCGGGATAAACCTGTATGCGTTATTTCCGGTACTGGATCAGTCAGAGTTGGCTGAACACCTTACCAATGCAATAGCCAGTGGAATATCAGATCATTTTGAAATTTATTTGGATTATAAAGAAATTAATGTGGGCTGGTTTGAAGAGCATATGTACCCTTTTGAAAACGGAATTTCTGTATTATTCCGTGATATCAGTTATAGAAAAGAGACAGAAGAAAATTTAAGAAAGCTGAATATGGCTTTGAATTTAAAAACGCAGGAGCTGACCAATACCAATACAGAGTTAGAGCGGTTTGCCTATGTGGCTTCGCATGACCTGCAGGAACCCCTTCGGATGGTGAGTAGTTTTATGCAGCTTTTTGAACAAAAATATAAGGATATTGTAGATGAGACCGGTAAGCAATATATACATTTTGCGGTGGATGGTGCAGAGAGGATGAAAACGATGATCAGGGACCTGCTGCAATACTCCCGAGCCGGTTCGGGTTCACTGGAGATAACCCAGGTGGACATGAATGTTGTACTGAAAGAAGTACTCCTTTTATTTAAAAATGAAATTTATCAGGTGGATGCTGATATAAAATTTGAGCATTTGCCGGTTATAAAAGCTGGAAAGAGTGCTATGATCCAACTTATGCAAAACCTGATTGAAAATGCATTAAAATATCGGGGGAAAGAAAATCCGGTTGTGGAAATAAGCGGAGAAGA
>Ga0364894_10138_pt2:10000-32107 | contig 32107 bp, 18 predicted proteins | sample ExccelJu500001D4_FD_206942 | JGI IMG/M metagenome (GOLD analysis project Ga0364894, IMG submission 206942) | Enriched cells from Trout Bog Lake Hypolimnion, Wisconsin, USA - BchlTB.July16.5000.01.D4 | ecosystem: Environmental > Aquatic > Freshwater > Lake > Hypolimnion/Profundal zone...
GACGGAAAGACCCCGTGAACCTTCACTACAACTTTGCATTGATTTTGAGCAAATAATGTGTAGCATAGTTGGGAGACTTCGAAGCAGCATCGCCAGGTGTTGTGGAGTCATCGTTGAAATACCAACCTTTGTTTGCTTAGAACCTAACCCCTAAAGGGGGACATTGCATGGTGGGTAGTTTGACTGGGGTGGTCGCCTCCTAAAAAGTAACGGAGGCTCGCAAAGGTACCCTCAGTACGGTTGGTAATCGTACGAAGAGCGCATTAGTAAAAGGGTGCTTGACTGTGAGGCATACATGCCGAGCAGGAGCGAAAGCTGGCTAAAGTGATCCGGCGGTTCTGTATGGAAGGGCCGTCGCTCAAAGGATAAAAGGTACTCCGGGGATAACAGGCTGATCTTACCCAAGAGCTCATATCGACGGTAAGGTTTGGCACCTCGATGTCGGTTCGTCACATCCTGGGGCTGGAGAAGGTCCCAAGGGTTCGGCTGTTCGCCGATTAAAGTGGCACGTGAACTGGGTTCAGAACGTCGCAAGACAGTTCGGTCCCTATCTGTGGTGGGCGCTAGTAAATTGAGTGGACATGACCTTAGTACGAGAGGACCGGGTCGTACGTGCCGCTGGTGTATCTGTTGTTCCGCCAGGAGCAATGCAGAGTAGCTATGCACGGCAAGGATAAACGCTGAAAGCATCTAAGCGTGAAACCTTCCACAAGATGAGTTTACTTTTAAGGGTTGTCAAAGACTATGACGTTGATAGGCTACAGATGTACAGCTAGTAATAGCAAAGTCGAGTAGTACTAATTACCCGTAAGCTTTATTTTTTATTCTTGTAATTTTTCAAGCTTCCCAATATGTAACTTATTAAGCCGTTAGCTTTTAGCTATTAGCTATTAGCCAACAGCCACATTTTTATGGTGGTTTTGCCGAGGGTGTTCACCTCTTCCCATTCCGAACAGAGAAGTTAAGTCCCTCATGGCCGATGGTACTTGGGCCTTGTCCCTGGGAGAGTAGGTAGCTGCCGTATTTTTTAAACCCAATCAGATTTATTTCTGGTTGGGTTTTTTGTTTTTATGAGCCGATTGCTTTAGCTTACTTCTTCCAACTAACTGATGCTGATCTCGAACATTGCCATACTAGAAAACCCTTCTGCAGGAAAAGGCCGATCCGGACAATTGTCTGCCTGGCTGGAACAACAATTACAAGCGAAAAATATTAACTGCAGCATTTTTAAAAAACTATGGCCTTCTGCTTTTGACGGATTCTCTGATATCTGGATCATCGGAGGCGACGGTACCATTAACTATTTCATCAACCATTATCCCGATTGTCAATTACCCCTCGCTCTTTTTAAAGGAGGTACAGGAGATGACCTCGCCTGGAAATTATATGGCGATATCAGCAATCAAGAACAATTTGAACTTGTTTTGAATAGCGATCCCAAATATGTGGATGCCGGAAAATTCAATGATACCCTTTTTATCAATTGCCTGGGCGTTGGATTTGATGGAGCTGTTCTTGAATCGATGGGAGCGATCCGATTTATAGGCGGTCATTTTGGCTATCTGATCGAGGTAATTAAAAATATGTTTTCATTTAAAGAGCATCTCTTTACTATTACTGCGGATAAAGAGCAATGGACTGAAAAGTTTTTGCTGGTCATGATCAATAATTCCAGCAGAGCAGGCGGTGGATTCTTTATAGCCCCTCATGCAAAACTGGATGATGGTAAATTAGACATGGTACTTTGTAAAAAATTGCCCACACTAAAAAGATTAAAATATTTACCCGTCATCGAAAAGGGAAAACACCTGCATTTGCCTTTTATTGTTCATCGGCTGTGTGAAAAATTCTCCATACAATGCGATGCAGCGGTTCCCATACAAGTAGACGGTGAATTATTATTCGCCAAAGAACTGGAGGTTGAAGTTTTGCCGAATAAATTCTTATTCAGGTATTGAGGATCGTAGCAATTCATCTTTTAATAACTTCTAGCTTTCCCTTTCATATATTAGCTTTACAAAAACTAAGTTTCATGAGAAAGATCATTGTCTTCATTCTTTTAGTAACGGTCATTGCTGTTCATGCTCAAACTTTACAGGAAGTGGAAAGTTCAAGGGTGCATCTTCCCAATGGCTGGAGTTTGACAGCTGTTGGAAAAAGTATTGCATTAGGGGATCTGCCTTTAAACATTGCAGTTAGTAAAAGCAAAAAATTGATAGCTGTTACCAATAACGGGCAGAGTGAACAAACCATTCAGTTGATCGATGCGGTAAAGGAAGTAGAACTGGATAATATCGTGATCGCGAAAAGCTGGTACGGATTAAAATTCAGTGCAGATGAGAAAAATTTATATGCAGCCGGCGGTAATGATAATATGATCCTGAAATATTCGATCATTAATAATAAGTTGAAGGTTGCAGACAGTATTATTCTGGGTAAACGATGGCCGGAAAAAATATGGCCTTCGGGAATTGAGATTGATGATGCCAAACAAATTTTATATGTGGTAACCAAAGAAAACAATTCTTTGTACATCATTGACCTGAAAACAAAAAATACTATTTCGAAAATTGCATTAGGTGCAGAAGCTTATGCATGCTTGCTTTCAGCCGATAAAAAAATATTGTATATCTCATCTTGGGGTGGCGATAAAGTGTTGTTGTTTGATGTGCTGAAGAATAAGCTGCAAAATGAAATACCGGTAGGTGATAATCCCAATGAAATGTTCCTGAGTAAAAACGGTAAATATTTATTTGTTGCCAACTCAAATGATAATTCTGTTTCAGTGATTGATGCAACACAGCAAAAAGTGATCGAGACATTGAATGCGGCATTGTATCCCAATTCCCCAAGCGGTTCCACCAGTAATGGAGTAGCTTTAAGTGAAGATGAAAAAACATTATATATCGCCAATGCCGATAATAATTGTTTGAGTGTTTTTGATGTGCGTGTTCCGGGGAAAAGTGTATCAAAAGGATTTATTCCGGTGGGATGGTATCCAAGCAATGTTAAAGTGATCGGCAAAAAAATATTCGTCAGTAATGGGAAGGGATTTACATCAAAGCCAAATCCCAAAGGACCAAGTCCGTATAATGCACGACAGGCAGTTGTGTACCAACAAGGAGATCCGCACAGAAGCCAGAACGTAGAATATATCGCCGGGTTGTTTACAGGAACACTAAGTATCATTGATGAGCCTTCCGAAAAACAATTAAGCATATTTTCTCAGGCAGTATATCATAACACACCCTATTCAAAGAATATCGAACTGAATGCTGCAGGTGAAAAGGGGAACCCGATTCCTATGAAAGTAGGCGATGCTTCACCCATCAAACATGTGTTCTATATAATCAAAGAAAACAGGACCTATGATCAGGTTTTGGGTGATGTGAAAGCCGGTAACGGTGATACAAGTTTGACCCTGTTTGGAGAAAAAATTACACCAAACCTGCATTCGATCGTAAAGAATTTTGTATTGCTGGATAACTTTTATTGTGATGCTGAAGTGAGTGCCGATGGGCATAACTGGAGCATGGGCGCTTATGCTACTGATTACCTGGAAAAGACCTGGCCTACGAGTTATGGAGGCCGCGGCGGTGGTTATGACGGAGAGGGTTTGCGCGCTGTTGCCAATAATAAAAATGGATTTATCTGGGATAATTGCAAAAGAAATAATGTGAGTTACAGGACCTATGGAGAGTTTGCGGATTATGCAAAAGCGAATATTGAATCATTAAAAGGTAATGCTTGTCCTACTTATACAGGATGGAACCTGGATGTTCGTGATACCACCAGATTCTATCAATGGAAAAAGGAATTTGATTCTTTGGTTCTAATAAATGCAGTACCTCATTTTAATACGATGCGTTTTGGAAATGATCATACAGAAGGGTTGCGCAAGAACAGACCAACACCTTACGCTTTTGTTGCTGATAACGATCTTGCAGTCGGGTTATTTATTGAATATTTAAGTAAGAGCCCGATCTGGAAAGAATCAGCAGTTTTTATTTTGGAGGACGATGCACAGAATGGTCCCGATCATGTGGATGCGCACAGAAGCCCGGCATATGTGATCAGTCCTTATATCAAAAGGAATTATGTGGATCATACTATGTATTCTACTTCTTCAATGATCAGAACCATGGAATTGATATTGGGCATGCCACCGATGACACAGTATGATGCGGCTGCAACGCCAATGTGGAAAAGCTTTACAGCGAATCCGGATTTCACAAGCTATGCTCATTTACCTGCCAATATCGATCTGAATGAAAAGAACGGCCAAAATAAGATGGCAGCACTGAGTGAAAAATTTGACTGGAGCAAAGAAGATAAAGTTCCTGATCTGGTATTCAATGAAATTTTGTGGCAGGGTATTAAAGGGATCAATCCGCCTGCACCATCCAGGGCTGCTTTTGTAAAGCTGAGCAAGAAGAATAAAAAAGATGCAGATGATTAATTTGGAAGTAATTTTTGTTTAATCGCAAAGGCCACAATATTTTCATTGTGGCCTTTGTAATTAAAAGTGCTGATACATATTTAATGAATAAGTATTCTGTTACATAAGGCTTTGGAGTTCAAGCGTATGATACTTCAATTGATCCTATAAATACTACTATTGGGTACAAATATTTCAGGCAACATCTTCACCCGTAGATGCGATCCAAAGTTTAAACCAGTCTTCTCTAGACAAATGAATATGATTCGCTTCTTTGGCTTGTAATAAACGATCCAGTTTAGTACTACCCACAACTGGAATGATGCCTGAAGGATGGGTTAAGAGCCAAGCCACTAAGATCTGGTCGATACCGGTAGAATATTTTTCGGCAAGCTCGGTTGCTGCGGCAGTAATACTTCTGAAGCGGTGATGGCTTTCATCGGTAAACATTCCGCCCCCCAATGGAGCCCATGCCATCGGCACGATATTGTGTTGTAAACAATTATCCAATGTTCCGTCTAAGAATGATGTTAAATGAATGATGGATATTTCAACCTGATTGAATTCAATTAAAATATACTTTCTTAAAGCTTCTGTTTGGTGAGGTAAAAAATTAGAAACACCGAAATGTTTGATCTTCCCGGAATCTTTCAATTGTGTGATGGCTTCAGCAACTTCAATTGGGTTTAATAATGGATCAGGGCGATGAATGAATAATACATCCAGATAATCTGTTCCAAAATTTTTCAATGATTGTTCGGTAGATTGAATGATATGTTTCGCAGAAGTATTGTAAGATTTGATCTGATGATGCGGGCGGTTTTCTGTGAGCATCTGAATGCCGCATTTTGTTATTAATTGCATTTGAGAACGCAATGCAGGGGCTTCTCTTAAAGCATTTCCGAATTCTTCTTCGGTAGTATAGTCACCGTAAATATCTGCATGGTCAAAAGCTGTAATACCGTGGCCCAAACAGGTTTCGATCATTTGTCTGTAAGCTGTTGTTGAATAATTGGCACCCCATTTTCCCCAACGCATACAACCTGCAACGGGTGATGAGAATTTAAGCATCGGTCGTTATTTAGAAACTAAAATTATGCAAAATTCTATACAGTAGGTTCCTGCTGACTTAAGCAATGCCAGCTACCCAATCCCCAGATCACATCTGTGCTGTTGATACCGATCACTTTTCTTTGGGGAAAACATTGCTGAATGATAGAAAGCGCCCTTTCATCATTGCTGTCATTAAATACCGGGACAGCTACTATTGCATTGGCGATATAAAAATTTGCATAGGAGGCGGGCAGGCGTTGGTCTTCCCAGATAACATGCTGGGCAGGCATTGGCAGTTCAATGATGTTTAATTGTTGGCCGTTCAATAAACGCATTTGCTGCAATTGTTTCAAATTATGTTGCAGTAAAGGATAGTTTTCATCATTTTTATTTTCGTCAACGGTTGCAATTACGGTGTCTTCATTTACAAAACGAACCGTATCATCGATATGTCCGTCAGTATCATCCCCGATGATACCTTCATCCACCCAAAGGATTTGTTCCACGCCATAATAATTGATCAGGTATTCCTCGATCTGATGTTGATTCAATGAAGGATTGCGGTTGGGATTTAATAAACAGGCTGTTGAAGTAATTAAAGTTCCCTTACCATTAAAATCAACAGAACCACCTTCCATGATAATTCCGGGATGATAAACAGGGAGGTTTAATTTTTCGCCAATTAATGTTGGGATCACATCGTCGAGATCATAAGGCGGATATTTATTACCCCATGCATTATAATTCCAGTCAACGATCACTTTTTTCTTTTCGGCAGGATTGATCAAAAAAGCCGGACCATGATCTCTGCACCATGCATCATTGGTTGGATGATGAAAGAATTTTATTTTGCTCAGATCAACTTGTTGTGCAGCTAATTGTTCTTTAGCAAACAATTCCATCGCAGCATTGGCAACATTGATACAAACAGTTTCGCCTACACTTACTGCCTTAATGAATTGCAAGTAAGGATCATAAATGGTATGGATCTTTCCCGGCCAACTTGCTTCTTTATGTGGCCAGCTGAGCCATGTTGCTTCATGCTGATGCCATTCGGCCGGAAAAAAATAACCAAGTTGTTTAGGAGTCAGACCCCCAACCCCTGAAGGGGAGTGATGCATACTTTTACTAAGCAAATTCATGTAATTCATTTAATCGATTCAAATGGAAACTATCTTTTATTCCCCTTTAGGGGTTGGGGTTATTCGTCTAAAAATCTTTTAGTAATAGGTTCGTAAGAATCAATTCTTCTGTCGCGTAAAAATGGCCAGTGAGTTCGATAATATTCGGATTTTTCCAGATCGATCTCTATCACTTCGGTTTGCTCCTGATCGTGTGATGCTTTGAATAATAATGAACCAAAGGGATTGGATACAAATGATCCGCCCCAAAATTTCATTCCGGCTTCTTCACCCACGCGGTTCACAGAAACCACATGCACACCATTAGCAACAGCATGCGAACGTTGAATGGTTTGCCAGGCATTGTATTGTTCAGTATTGGTAGCTTCATCCTGCGTTTTTGCCCAGCCAATGGCAGTTGGATAAAACAAAATGTCTGCACCCATCAAAGCTGTGATACGAGCTGCTTCAGGGTACCATTGGTCCCAGCAGATCAGCACACCCAACTTTGCATATTTTGTTTCAAAAACCTTATAGCCCAGATCTCCTGGGGTGAAATAAAATTTTTCATAGAAACCGGGATCGTCTGGAATATGCATTTTTCGGTACTTGCCTAAATATTTCCCATCCGCATCAATAACGGCTGTTGAATTGTGATACAATCCCTGTGAGCGTTTTTCAAAGAGGGACGCAATGATCACTACATTCTTTTCTTTGGCTACCTTACTGAGTATGTCAGTTGAGGGTCCGGGAATGGCTTCTGCCAATATAAAATTATCATGGTCTTCAATATCGCAGAAATACAAAGAAGTAAAGAGTTCCTGTAGACAAATGATCTGTGCCCCTTTGGCAGCAACTTCATTTATTTTGTCGATGGTCTTTGTTAAGTTGCTGTTTTTATCCTGAACGCAACTCATTTGAACCAAACCTATATTCACTTTTGACATGATAAAAAATTTTCGTCGCAAAAATAATGTTTAGTATTTCTACCAGGTATGAATTGACTAAGTTTATTATGTAGTTGCGACCATTGGCGCAAATAAAAAATCCCGCAACGAATTGCAGGATTGAGTTTTTTAATTGGATTGCGTGATTAATACCTGTTGTATCCACCGCCGCTGCCGCCGCTGTTGCCACCACGATCACGGTTGTAACCGCCACCGCTGCCGCCATTGCTGCGACCGCCACCGCCTCCGTAACCGCCACGGCTTCCGCCGCCGCCGCCACCAAAGCTGCGTTTCTTAAATCCACCGCCGCCGCCGCCTTCTCTTCTTTCACCTTCAGGGCGAGGAGTAGACTCGTTTACAACGATCTTACGACCTTGAATGTCTGTGTCATGTAATGCACTGATTGCAGTACGTGCAGCTTCATCATCAGCCATTTCAACAAAACCAAAACCCTTGCTACGGTTATTGTTGAATTTGTCGGTAACAATCTTAGCAGAAGTTACTTCGCCATAAGGAGCAAATAATTCTTGCAGGTCTTCACTGGTCATGTTCCAGTTTAAATTTCCAACGTAAATGTTCATGTCTTTGTTTGATTAAATAAATAATAACCAATGATCAAAACAGTAACCAAAAACCCTGAAGCATTTACGTGAAAACCTTCTAGAGATATGGAAGAACTGGTCATTGGACTTACGAAGATAGTTTTTTTATTGATTTTCCAAATTTTTTTATTATGTCGCAAAATCCCGCAAATCCAATGTCGGCAAATACTGCAGAAAGTTTATAAACGCAGGCAAAGGCAAAAAAAAGCCTGCAACAAAATGCTGCAGGCTTAGAATATGGTCGAGAAAATGGAATTACTCGGCTACCACTTCAAATTCGATCTCGGTACTATTACCGTTTCCGAAATCAATGGTTGCTTTATAAATACCCAATTCTTTTACTTCGTCAGTGATGTTAATCCTTCTGCGATCAATTTCATAACCTTTCTGATCGCGGATAGCACGTGTGATCTGTAAAGAAGTAACGCTACCGAAGATCTTTCCGCTGGTACCTGTTTTAGCAGCGATCTTCACAGGAGATGATTTCAATACTTCTATTACTTTATTGATCTCGGCTAACATGGATGCTTCTTTCTTGGCTTTTACCTTGAGCTTTTCTTCTAATTGTTTGAGGTTAGAAGGACTTGCTTCAATTGCTAATTTTCCCGGAATTAAAAAGTTACGTGCGTAGCCGTTCTTTACATTCACTAATTCGTTGCTTCCACCCAGATGATCTACATCCTTGATTAAAATTACTTGCATGATTATTTGGTTTAGTTCCCAAGAGCCCAGTTGCTTGAACTGTCTCCCGACTTTTTTATCGGGATTAGGGAAGGTTACTAATTAAAATTCTATTTCAATAAATCGGTTACGTATGGTAATAAGGCCATTTGACGGGCTTTTTTAACAGCGTCACTCACTTTACGCTGATATTTTAAAGAGTTTCCGCTTAAACGGCGAGGCAGCATTTTGCCTTGTTCGTTAATGAATTTCTTTAAGAAATCAATGTCTTTATAATCAACGTATTTAATACCATATTTTTTAAAGCGGCAGAATTTTTTCTTAGGCTTTTCCTGTTTGATGGCTGTCAGGTATTTGATTTCATTCTTTGCCATGGTTATGCCTCCGCTTTTTGAGTTATTTTAAATCCGCCATTTCTTTTTGTGTAGTTGTACTCGACGGCGTATTTATCGAGTTTAGTAACCATGTGACGCATTACACTTTCGTCACGCAATAACTGGATCTTCAATTTTTCATTGAAATCAGCATTTGCTGTAAATTCCAATACCCAGTAAATTCCTGTGGTTTTTTTCTGGATGGGGTAAGCTAAGGATTTTAATCCCCAAGGATTACTGTGCACAATAGTTCCGCTATGATCTGTGATAAAGTCGGAATACTTTTTCTGAGCAGCTTTAAAATCTTCTTCAGAAAGCACAGGTGTAAAAATCAACATTAATTCGTAACTGTTCATTTACCTGTTTTTAATTTAATTAATTGGTTTTTCCCAATGGACATCCGTTCTTATCCGGAACGAACGATTCTGCCAAAACAGAATTGGGGCTGCAAAAGTAGGGTTTTGCAATGAGAAATCGGTGGGTAATTGGCAGAAATTTCAGATTATATTGACTGTTTCAAAGAAAACGGTATTCTGAACGCTATACTGAGTAGAATAAGGATACTCAAAATCAAACATAAAAGGCCCTTGATAAATTCGGTCGATAAATCAAAGAATTCATCTGTAATTGACTATGGATGAGCAGGTTTGAGCAGAACAATATAAACCGGAAAATGGTCACTGTACCCCCCTCGGTAGGTATTGCCATCCCAGGTACGCATGGGATAGCCTTTGTATCGACCGGTATTTTCAGTCAAAAATGCGGGATTAAATATTAACGATTGATAAAAAAAGAAACCATTCTGTTTTTTATTAAGCCAGGGATAGGAAACAATGATCTGGTCAAATAATGACCAAACATCTCTGTTTAAAATGCTGCCTAACCCTTTTTTGTAAAGATTGGAAAAGGGGTTGAAAAGACCAAACATTGGGACGGCATCGGCATTCTCTTTTGCTTTTAAGATCTCAGTGATGCTTTTGTCTACCGGATCATCATTGAAGTCGCCCACGATCACTATTTTTTGGGAACCCTCTGCTTTTAAGATACTATCCATGTGATCTTTTAAAACACGTGCTGCGATGATTCGCGAGGCTTCAGTTTGTTCTTCACCGCCAATTCTTGAAGGCCAGTGATTTACATAAATGTGAATTATTTCTCCATCTAATCTTCCCTTTACCCATAAAATATCTCTTGTGTAATAGTAGCCGCGCATTTTTACAAAGAGTGGTTTACTTTCTTCGACCTTAAAATATTTGGGATTGTATAAGAGTGCAACATCTACTCCGCGTTCATCTTTACTATCAAAATGAACATAATTGTAATTTCTGTTTCTTAATAAAGGGTGAGTGATCAAATCATTCAAAACATTTTTGTTCTCGATCTCGGCTAAGCCCATAATAGCCGGACCATCGGGATTTTTGATCTTCGCATCTGTCCCAATCCTTGCAATAACTGTTGCGATCTTCTCTAATTTATCTGCGTAGATATTAGCAGTATAATGTTTTTCTCCGTTGGCTGTAAACTCGTCATCTCTGGAGAGCGGATCATTGAGTGTATCATAAAAATTCTCACAGTTATAAAAAGCAATCACGGCAGTTTTATAAACCTGTTTTGTTTGTGTGGATGCCAGTATCGGGAAGTTCAGGCAAAACAACCACCACAACGTGGGTTTAAATACGTTTTCGGTAAAAAAGGGTTTCATATTATTAGATATTGTAAAAATATTTAGAAAAAATAATATTACAAAACAAATAAATAACTAATTTAGCATATCTATTTTATTTACTTATGCATAAAGTCGCAGTCATAGGTATCTTATCCGTAACTGTGGCGATCCATTCAGTTGCGCAGCTGTCCAAAAAATCCAATACTAAACAGGTAAAAGATTCTTTGATCCAACAGGATCCTGTCCTCAGCAATTATGTAAAGGAAACACTGACAGAAAATCTTCCAATTATTTCAGTCGATCCCTTTGAAATAAACGACAAATCTTTTCAAAATATAGCGGCACCTGTAACCGCTTCTGCGGATGTTTTTTTATCACAAGCTTCTTTTAATTTCAGTCCGGTACGATTTCGTTTAAGAGGTTATGATGTTGATAACAGTATTATATATGAACGGATTGGCAATTGAAAATGCAGAAAACGGTCTTGCTTTTTCTTCATTGTGGTCAGGATTAAATGATGTGTTGAGAAACCGGGAAATTTCTATCGGGTTACAAAACAATAGCTTTTCATTTGGCGCCATTGCTGTTTCAAGTCAAATAGATTCAAGACCGCAAAAGCAAAGAAAGCAGACTTCAATTTCCTATGCATTTGCCGACAGAGGGTATACACATAACTTCTCGTTTACACATGCATCCGGCATTGATAAAAAAGGATGGTCATTTGTTTTTTCGGGAAGCAGGCGATGGTCGGATGAGGGATATGTTCCGGGAACTTATTCAAACTCATGGAGCGGTTTAGTAGGAGTGGACAAAAAGATAGGATTAAAACAAGATCTTTCGCTTGTTGCTTTTGGAACAATTGCTGAAAATGGAAGACAGGGTTTTGCAGTTGCTGAAATGGATTCTTTGGCAGGAAACCATTATTATAATCCTTTCTGGGGCTATCAGAATGGGAAGAAGCGAAATGCGAATATTGCCAGAATAAATCAACCCTATTTTATTTTAACCCATGAATATAGAATTCATAACAACACTTCATTCATAACAGCATTGGCGTACAGTTTTGGTGATCATGGGTCTACATTTCTGGATTGGTATAATGCAGCTGATCCCCGCCCCGATTATTACCGGTATTTACCGAGTTATCAAACTGATCCTTATCAGAAATTCTTAGTACAGCAAAAAATGATGCATGATGAAAATACCCGGCAGATCAACTGGCAAAGATTATATGATGTGAATCGGGGAAGTTTGGAAACCATTCAAGATGCCAATGGTATAACCGGTAATAGTATTACGGGCAAAAGATCACATTATGTTATGGCAGAAAATATTAATCATTTAACAAAATTTGATCTCAATTCTACTTTCAATACAATTATAGGAAAGTATCTGCAATTAAGTTCAGGTGCGTCTTTTGAGTTTCAAAAATCGCGCTACTATAAAAAGTTAGATGACTTATTGGGGGGTGATTTTTTTGTTGACTTGAATCAGTTCGCTGAAAGAACTTATCCTTCGAGTTCAACTGCAAATCAAAATGACCTGGATCGTCCTAACAGGATACTTTCACAAGGCGATCAATACGGTTGGGATTATAATATCATTACATCAAAAGCAAAAGCCTGGCTGCAAACCGTATTTACATTTAAACGGCTGGATTTTTTTATTGCAGCTGAAGGGTCGAATACAAAATTCAGTAGGGAAGGGAATGTAAAAAATGGTTTATTCCCTAACAATTCATTCGGGTCATCGCCGACATTTCATTTTGCAGGCTATGGAACAAAGGCCGGTATCACTTTTAAAATAAACGGGAGAAACTATCTTTATTTAAATGCCGCGAGCATCAGCAAAGCGCCTTCTTCTCAAAATGTTTTTATTTCTGCCAAAACAAGGGATGAAGCACAAGATAATTTAGTTAATGAAAATATACGAACTGCAGAAGCGGGTTATATTTTGCATGCGCCAAAAATAAAATTAAGGGTAACCGGATATTATACAAGATTTGATCATCAATTAGATGTGATCAATTATTATGATGATGATCTTTTGAATTATGTAAACTATGCATTGAGCAATATTTCAAAGCTGCATTACGGAACTGAATTAGGGGTTGACACAAAACTAATCGGCGGATTGAGTTTAAAAGCTGCAGCGTCAATTGGGAGGTATTTTTATGACAGCAGACCAACTGCGGTGGTTACGGTTGATAATACTGCAACCATTGTTGCAAAAGATATATTGTATCTCAAAAATTATTTCATAGGTGGAATGCCGCAGCAGGCTTACACCGCAGGGCTTCAATACCAGGCTGCCAATCAATTCTATCTGAATATTTCAGGAAGTCTTTTTAAAGACAGGTGGATGGATATCAATCCTGTTCGTCGTACTTATCGTGCTGTGCAGAATACAGTTTATCAAACCCCTCAGTGGAATGATATACTTCAACAGACGGCTTTACAGGACCAGTTTACTATAGATGTTTCTGGTGGATATGCACTGCGTGTTTCAAAAAAAAGAAACAGACATAAGACCTTTTTATACCTGAACGGAAGCGTTAATAATTTATTTAACAATCAAAATATCGAATCAGGTGCTTCAGAGCAATGGCGTTTTGATTTCAGCACACTGAATAACGGCAAATTTCCTCCTAAATTTTATTATTCCTATGGACTGAATTTTATGTTCAGCAGTACTATCAGATTTTAAAATCCTAAAACATGTTCTATGAAAAAGAGCCTAATTTTTTTCTTGGTGGGATTCATCATTATTGGATCTGTTTTAATGGAATTTGGGTCCTGTAAAAAGAAATTCGATGAGCCCCCCGCTTTTATTCCAGCAAATATTTCTGCAAACAGTTCGATCAAAGCATTAAAGGCTTTGCATTCAATGGGGGGACTCGAGCAAATCAATAACGATCTAATCATTTCCGGGTATGTGGTGGGCGATGACAGATCCGGGAATCTCTATAAACAAATCTGTATTCAGGATTCTACGGGTGGCATTACTGTTAATTTGGGTGGAAGTAATTTGTATGTTGATTATCCCGTGGGACGACAAGTTTTTATTAAATGCAAAGGATTATACTTAAGTGATTATAATCGGTTGATTCAAATAGGGATGATAGATAACAGTATTCCTTCCAGTCCGAGTTTATCTGCTATTCCAACGACTTTATTTGACAGCTTTGTTGTAAAAGGAAGTTTAGGGAATACGATCATTCCGAAGTTGGTTTCGGTTAATCAACTCAATGATAGTTTACAAAGCATGCTGATACAAATAAAGGATAGCGTACAATTTGTTGATACAGATACTGCATTGACTTATGCGGATGTTTCTGCTTCTAAAAGTTCGGTTAATCGCACGATCAGTGATTGCTCAGGAAATAAGCTTGTTGTTTATACGAGTGGTTATGCAAATTTTGCAGGTGTTAAAACACCCACGGGAAAGGGATTAATCACTGCTCTTTATTTTGTTTACAAAACTACACCCGAATTGATTTTAAGAGATACGGCCGATGCAAGATTGATCCATCAGCGGTGTGCTGCAAATAAAATAACTATTGCATCTCTAAGAACACTTTATTCGGGTTCGGATGTTTTGTTGGGGGCATTATCAGTTAGCGGAATTGTAATTTCAAATTCATCCAATCTTGCTGCTGGCAATATCATCATTCAGGATGGAAACAGCGGCATCGACCTTTATTTCGGCAGCACTGCTACGACGGCAAAATTCAATCCGGGCGATTCTTTATCAATCGATCTGACCGGAGGGGTGTTGACCAATTATAAAGGCATGCTGGAAGCTAATTTGCCGACTACTGCCTTACCTGTAAAAGCCATAGCTACCGGTAGGGTCATTACGCCTAAAACAATAACTATTGCAGAACTCTTAAATAATATATCGACGCTGGAAAACACATTGCTGCAAATAAATAATGCAACTGCGTCCTCAACCTCCGGCACAAGTTTCAGCGGTTATAAAACATTGGCAGATGCTACAGGGAATACAACCTTATACAGTTCAGCAACTGCATCTTTTGCAGGCAGTACATTACCTACCGTCTGTGAAAACTGGGTGGGCTATGCAAATTTGTTTACAACAGTGCAATTTCAGATCAGGAATACCAATGATGTCACAGCCGGTACAGGGTGTATAATAAACAAGAGTTTTAACGCAGCATATACTTTTTCAGGTGTAACAACAACTTCAGGTGCAACTGACCCGACAAAAGCGGCAATTGCAGAGGGTGTTGTTTTTGGATCTTTTATAGCTGTAGGTGTGGGATCAAATTCTTCTGCATCAGGCAGATTTTCGTTTACGTCATGGCCACTGGGAGCAACAAATGGTTCGAATAGTTTTACGGGGACATTGTCTGCATCTCAATATTATGAAATAACAATTACGCCTGGGGCAGGTTATCAATTGGACCTAAATTCTCTTTCTTTTACTTTTCAACGTTCGGCAACTGGCGTGCGGCAATGGGCAGTGCGATCCAGTATTGATAATTTTGCCAATAATCTTACGGCATCCATCAGTCCGGCGAACAGCGCTGTTCTGTCAAACACAAACAATACATTTCAGATCGCCGATCGTGCCACAATCACTGCACAATCGGGCTGCAATATTGCATTCGGAAGCAATCACAATAATCTGACAAATCCTGTGAAGCTTCGGTTTTACGGATTTAATGCCGAATCGACCAGTGGTACATTCAGTTTAAATACTGTTAACATTATCGGGAATACACATTAGTAAATACTTACAATTTATTTTAACTGCCTGTAGCGATACGGGCAGTTTTGGTTTAAATAACTTGTCATCATGTCAGCATCGACAGGCTTGGTATTGTGTTTGACAGGCTGAAGTGATTGTTGCAGAACGGTACTTTGCCGCTAAAAGCGATGCTGTACAAGAGTGCGACGCAACCATCCTGACATTTTTAATCAAAAGCTTGTAACAAAAAATTTCTATTATGCAAAAAGGACAGATACGAGTTCAAACAGAGAACATTTTCCCGATCATTAAAAAATTCCTGTACAGTGATCACGAAATCTTTATTCGTGAGTTAGTGAGTAATGCCATTGATGCATCTCAAAAATTAAAGACCTTGACCGGTATCGGTGAGGCCAAAGGCGAAATAGGTGACCTGAGAATTGATGTGGTTTTGGATGTTAAAGAAAAGACTTTGACCATTTCTGACAAAGGTGTTGGGATGACCAAGGAAGAAGTTGACAAATATTTAAACCAGGTAGCATTCAGTGGTGCCGAAGAATTTTTGACAAAATATAAAGATGCCAATATTATCGGGCATTTTGGTCTGGGCTTTTACAGTTCATTTATGGTGAGCGAAAAAGTAGAAGTATTAACGCAGAGTTATAATGCCGATGCAGCAACTGTTTACTGGAGTTGCGACGGAAGCCCGGAGTTTGAATTGTATGAAGTGGAAAAGAAAGAAAGGGGTACAAAGATCATTCTGCATATCAATGAAGAAAGCAAAGAGTTTTTAGATGCCGGTCGCATCAAAACTATTCTGGAAAAGTTCTGTAAGTTTTTGCCCATACCGATCTATTTTACTGATGTTGCAGAAGAAAAGAAAAAAGACGAAGAAGAAAAGCCGATCAATAACACCAATCCGATCTGGGTTAAAAAACCAAGTGAATTAACGAAAGAGGATTACGAGAAATTTTACAGGGAATTGTATCCATTTGGAGAAACGCCCTTATTCTGGATCCATTTGAATGTGGATTATCCATTTAACTTGACAGGTATCTTATATTTCCCGAAGATCAAGCAGAGTTATGAGATCCAGAAAGATAAAATTCAGTTATACAGCAATCAGGTTTTTGTAACAGATGAAGTGAAAGAGATTGTTCCTGAATTTTTAATGTTGCTGCATGGTGTGATCGATAGTCCGGATATTCCATTAAATGTGAGCAGAAGTTATTTGCAGGGAGATCCGAATGTAAGGAAGATCAATAATCACATCACTAAAAAAGTGGCCGATAAATTAGAAGAGATATTCAGGAATGAAAGAACTGACTTCGAAAAGAAATGGGAAAGCCTTGGATTGTTTGTGAAGTATGGTATGATGACCGATGAAAAGTTCTTAGAGAAGGCCAACAAGTTTTTAGTGATGGAAGATACTGCGGGTAAATTCTATACACTGGATGAATACAAACTTGCCACGGAAGTATTGCAGAAAAATAAGGAAGGGAAACAAGTGATCATTTACACTACCAATCCTGTACAACAGGATGCATTTATTCAAGCTGCTATTTCAAAGGAATATGTGGTAGTGAAGATGGAGACCCTGGTGGATGCTGCTTTTATCAATAATATGGAAATGAAATGGGAGAATGTTCATTTTGTGAGGGTGGACGCAGATATCATTGACAATTTGATCGATAAACAAGATGCAAGTGATAGTGTTTTATCAAAAGAGGAGACAGAGAATCTGAAGAAATTATTTGAATTCCCTGTTCCTGAATTGCATGTAACCGTTGAAGTAAAAGGGTTAAGTACTGATGCGGCACCGGTTGTTGCAACAAGGCCTGAGTTCATGCGCAGAATGAAAGATATGGCCGGAGTAGGTGGAGGAATGACCGCATTTTATGCAACCATGCCGGATGAAGTGACGTTGACCGTTAATGGTAATCATCCGATTTATCAAACATTATTGAAAGAATCAGATATCGATAAGCAAGGGAAGCAAATCAGAAGTTTGGCAGATCTGGCTTTACTATCGCAGGGACTATTAAAAGGGGCTGAGTTAACAAACTTTATCAACAGAAGTGTTGATCTGATGAAATAAAATTTTATTAAAAACTAAAGTATAAAAAAAGAAAAACTAAAGGATGGCAATGAAAGTTGCTATCCTTTTTTATTCACTCAGCCTTATATCGATCACTTTCAATTGCAGATTCTTTTCGCCATTCCATTCATTCATGTCCAAAGTAAAAACAATGTCGATTGGTTTTTGCATTTGTAATAAATGAAATTTCTCGGACATATTAAACCCAATTCCTGTAAAGGCGACCTTGTTTTGTCTGACTGAAAAACGGATATGCTGCTCTTTCACAATCTTAGAAAAGCCTGTATCCATCACTTTCTTTGCAATAAAAACAGGGCGCATATTTTCCGGACCAAAAGGTTCCATTTGGGAGAGTATATTGTAAAAATTGGGGGTTAATTCAGCAAATGAAATTTCCGAATCAATAATGATCTCTGGTATCAGTAATTCAGGTGGAATTGTTGCTGCAACTATTCTTTCAAATGCATTGCTGAATGGGATGACATTCTCAGGTGCTAAAGTCATGCCTGCAGCCGCAAAATGGCCACCGTATCCGATCAAATGTTCCCTGCATGCATGTATCGCTTCGTACAAATTAAACCCGGCTACACTTCTGGCACTGCCTGCAACATATTCACCGCTTTTGGTGAGCACGATGGTTGGACGATAATATCGTTCGATCAATCTGCTGGCTACTATCCCAACCACACCTTTATGCCAGTGTTCCTGAAAGACGACGGTTGTTTTTCTATTGATCAACGCAACATCACTTTCTATTATTGCCAATGCTTCCTCGGTAATGCTGCTATCGGCTTCTTTTCTGTCGGTATTATCGCTATGCAGCATTTCCGCAAATTCCATTGCTTTATTTGCATCCTGTTCAATAAATAACTGAACTGCTTTTTTGGCATCATCCATTCTGCCTGCAGCATTTACTCTTGGGGCAATAATAAAGACCAGATTAACGATATGCATTTCTTTTTGTACAGCTGCCAGTTGCATTAAGGCTCTAATGCCGGGACAGGGGTTTTCGTTTACTTTTTTTAATCCGAAAAACGCCAGTGTTCTGTTCTCCCCTGTAATGGGAACAATATCAGCGGCAATTGCTGTTGCTACCAGATCTAAATATTGTAAATAAGAGTTATCGTCCAGTTTTAATTCTTCACTTAATGCCTGCATCAGCTTTAAGCCAACCCCACACCCGCATAATTCCTTATAAGGGTAATTGCAATCTTTTTGTTTGGCATTTAATATCGCAACAGCTTCGGGTAATTCGTTATCGGGAAGATGGTGATCGCAAACGATAAAATCAATGGCCAGTGTTTTTGCATATGCGATCAGGTCAACACTTTTAATGCCGCAGTCGAGCGAAATGATCAGGCTGAAATTATTTTCTTTTGCAAAATCAATTCCCAATTTGCTGATACCATACCCTTCGCGATAACGATGCGGAATATAGAAATCTATAGCAGGATAAATTTTCTGCAGGAATTGGAACATGCTTGCTACGCTTGTGGTTCCATCTACATCATAATCACCAAAGACTAATATCTTTTCTTTGTTGGAAAAAGCTATTAAAATTCGGTCAACAGCTTTACGCATGTCTTTCATCAGCCAGGGAGAATGCAGGTCTGTTAACTGCGGACGAAAAAAATGTTTTGATTTTTCAAAGTCATCCAAACCCCTCTGAACTAAAATTTTACAGAGTGTTGTATTGATTTTTAAAGTTTCATGCAAAGTGATTGCTTTCAATTCATCAGCGTCTAATATCTTCCATCTTTTTTGCATGAATGTGACGAATAGTTTATTAATGATCCGAATGCTACTATTGAACTGCAGTTGCGTAGTTCCAAATAAATTTCTTTGGGTATTCCTAAACAGTTGGTTTAATATTCAATGAATTGAAGTTAGGAAAGGTTTTTATAAAAACGTGTAATAAAAATTAGTAATTTCTGTCGGTAGTGTAACGGACTAATTCTTCAAGGGCTTGTCTGTACTGGGTGTCGGGGAATTCATATAAAATGGTTAAAGCCTCATCTCTGTAAGCAAACATTTTTTCGGTTGCATATTTGATGCCTCCTGCTTTTTTTACTTCATCGATCACAAATTTCACTTTGTCTTTTTTAGTGTTCTGGTTCTTGATGATATAAATTATCTTTTTGCGGGTATCCGTATCGCAATGATTTAAAGTATAGATAAGGGGTAATGTTAGTTTTTTTTCACGGATATCATTGCCTGTAGGTTTGCCAATATCAGCATTGCCATAATCAAATAGATCGTCTTTTATTTGAAATGCGATACCCACATTTTCTCCAAAAAGCCGGACTTTTTCTATTGATCCCTCATCTTTAAAAGTAGAAGCGGCACCTGAAGCGCAACCAGAAGCTAATAAAGAAGCTGTTTTGCCCTTTATTATTTTATAATAGACATCTTCCTCCAAATTGAGGTTTCTTGATTTTTCCATTTGCAATAATTCGCCTTCAACCATCTCTTTCACCGCATCAGCAAGGATCTGCAAAATCGTGTATTCCTTCTTTTCAAGAGAGAGCAATAAGGCCTTCATCAGCATATAATCACCCACTAAAACTGCAATTTTGTTTTTCCAGAGCGCATTAATAGAAAAGAAGCCCCTTCGTTCCATGGCATCGTCAACTACATCGTCATGAACCAAGGAAGCTGTGTGTAATAATTCTACAATGGATGCGGCTCGGTAAGAGGAATCGTTAATATCGCCACCTAATTTGGCACATAAAAGTACAAACATAGGGCGTAACTGTTTGCCTTTCCGTTTTACAATGTACTGCATGATCCTGTCTAGTAACGGGACCCTGCTTTTAACAGCGTCACGAAAGTGCTGCTCAAAGTGGTTCAATTCATCGTGTATTACCTGTCGTGCTAGTTTCATAAAAATATTGCAATATAACAATCCCCCCACAATAATTGATAAGAAGCAACGTTAATCGACAAATATCTGTCATTAATACAAAGTTTAAACAGCTTTTGGGATATTTTATTTTGTTAATTCATCCACTTTGCAATAATTTTGCATTAGTGATTTTTTTTAATCTCAAATAATTTTTTAATCTCAAATATTAGTTATGGCAAGCAAAAAGTATGTTTTTTTAATGGCTTCACTGATGGTGTTGTTTCAAACAGTCAGTTTTGCCCAAACCAATACAGATTGGGGATGGAACTGGAAAGACAGTTCTAAGATCCCAACACAACGTATGCCTCAGTACAACGAATTTTTAAACAATCAATTCCCTTATCCTGCACAACCAAGAGACCAATGGGAATTAGGTATAGGATTAGGCGTTCCTGTATTAATGGGTGATTTAAACAATTCTGCAGGTTTTGGTGGTACTTTAACCCTGAGAAAATCCTTGAGCCACACGTTTTCAATACGTCCTTATGTTGCTTACTATACCAATAGCGGAAGCGGCACAGGATACGACAATCCCAACAATTTGGTATATAGTGGAACTGCAACTTATGCGTATAAAAACAATTCATTCCATTTTGGAGTTGATTTGATCACTTCATTGAATACCATAAGTTATTACAGAGGTAATCCTACTGTTAATTTCTACTTGATCAGTGGAATGGAAATGTATACGACTACTTTAACTCAAAGCAAAAACAACGGACCATATAACTCATATACAGCAGGTGGAAATAATGGAACATTGAATAAACTTGGTGTTAATTTAGGTGGTGGCGTTGCTTTCAAGATCAGCAATACAGTTAATTTAGCTATTGAAGCAAAAGGTACATTTACCAACAACGATTATCTTGATACATACACAAGCCCTTACAGCAATGCCAATGATTGTTGGTTTTACTCAGGCCTTAAGCTGAATATCAATTTAGGCAGCAAAGCTAAAAATGTTCAGCCTTTATGGTGGATCAATCCAAACAACTATGCTTACAGCGAGTTGAATGCTCCAAAACACATGAAAATGCCTAAGGTTGTATTGCCTGATGCAGATGGAGATGGTGTTACTGACCAATTTGATCTAGAACCAAATACACCAGCCGGTGCTCCTGTTGATAGCCATGGCGTATCAAAAGATACTGATGGTGACGGGGTTCCCGATTACAGAGATAAAGAGCTGTTGACTCCTCAAAAATGTTTCCCTGTTAATAATGACGGTGTTGGAACATGTCCTGAACCAGCTTGTTGCAAAGAACTGAGAGACCAAATTGCTAATATGAAATTAGCTCCAGCTGCTGCTGAGTGTACTTTGTCAGATTTACCAAGTATTACTTTCAAATCTGGTGTTAAGTTGTCTAAAGATGCTGAAAAATTATTGGCAGCTGCTGCTAATAAGATTAAGGCAAATCCAAACTGTAAAGTGAAAGTAATTGGTCATCCTGCTGCAAGTAAAGCTGCACAGCAATTGAGCTATGAAAGAGTTAGCGCAGTGATCAAATA